>JAEEGL013988304.1_pt1 | contig 14221 bp, 12 predicted proteins | sample 9134231 | NCBI WGS metagenome assembly JAEEGL01 (sample SAMN16246548, study PRJNA631951) | gut metagenome | biome: gut microbiome; feature: rumen; material: fiber-attached | host: Bos | place: Iran: Karaj | collected 2018-10 | reverse complement strand
GGTGCGCTACGCCCCCTCTTTCTATGGGGACGCCGTCCGCGAGTTCAACGCCTATCCGGAGTTTTGTCTCGCGTGTGCCGGGTATCTCGGGATGGCGGTCGCCCATCTCTGGGACAAGGACTGGGCCGGGTATATGGACAGCCCCTATTCCTTCTTTCAGGGGGAGCGGGGCTTCGATGATATGGACGATCACATCACCGGAACGATTCTCAAGGAGTCCCGTCGCAGCGTTCATGCCATGCAGACATGCTCCGGCGAAGCGTACCATTATCTGATGCGTGAGCGCCCTGAACCCGGGACGGCCGAGGCCTACCGCATGTTTCTTGCAAGCGTGGAAGTCCTTTTCAGGATCGGTGCCGCCATCGAACTCTGCCGTCTGGGATACAAATTTGAAAAAGTGAATATCGTATGAGAAAAATCAGCCTTATCCTGTTGTCTGCGATTGCCGTCGCAGCCTGTGTCCGGAATACCGTCCAGACCGCTCCGTCCTTTGACGAAGTCCTATCTTCCCGGCGGAGCGTCCGGAGTTATGATCCAGCCAAGACGGTCTCGGAAGCCGAGGTGCGCGAACTCCTTCTGGCCGTCCAGGACGCCCCTTCCTGGGCCAACCGGGAACCCGCGAAGTATTATGTCGCCATCAGCTCCGAAAAGCGGAATGAACTGCTCGGGATGATCGGGGGCAACAAGGACCGGGTCTCGGAAGCTCCGGTTCTGATCGTCTCTACCTTCGAAAAGGGTAAGTCCGGTTTTTTCGGGGATCGGCAGACCAACGAGATCGGAGACGGCTGGGGGGCGTATGACACCGGTCTCAGCAATGCGTACCTCGTCCTGAAAGCGAGGGCCATGGGTTTCGATACCCTGATCATGGGAATGCGCGACAGCGAGGCGATCCGCTCCGGTTTCGGAATTCCCGAATCGGAAACGGTAATGGCGGTCATCGCTCTCGGGTACAGGGCACAAGATCCCAAGAGGCCTGAACGGAGACCTCTCGAGGAAATCGTGAAATTCTTCTAGCTACTCGAAAAGGAGTTCTCCGAAGAATTGGGGGCAGTGGAAGGCCGGCTTCGGCAGGTCGATCGGTGACCAGGAGAGGTAGTGGGGCTTCGAGAGAAGGTCCCCGCATTTGTAGAAATTCCCCCGCATGGCCTTGCCGTTGAAACAGCAGATCCCGTGGTTGAAAAGGGCCGAGGCGGGAATGATTTCGACGAGGTCCCATTCCAGTTCGCCTTCCTTGTGCTCGAAGGTTTCACGCCCGAGGCTGCTCCAGCGGAGGACGCTCCGATAGACCTCTTCAGGGGCGTTTCCACGGTCCGTCCCTTTCTTCCCTCCGTGCAGCAGGAGCGTTCCGATACAGTTGCATTCGAAATTATAGTAATTGTCGTCGCAGTCGGGCGAGACGAAGAATTCGCAGCAGGCGTCTTCCCAGACGCGGCCGTTGTCGGTTCCATTGACGGCGCGAACCTCCCTGTCCCTGACGTGGAAATGCAGGATCAGGCAGTCTGACGCATGGGCGATCCGGAAACGGACGTCGGGATTGCTGTCGGACCAGTTCCAGTTGTCGCATCCTATCGGGTTGAAACCGAGGCCGATCCGGTCAAAGAGGGCCGGAATATCCTGGGGGACAGTCCCTTCCGGCAGGGAAATCTTGCGGATGAAGAGGGTTTTCATATCATTGTCCGAGTTCGTGGATAATCCGCTGCATGCGGCGCCTGCAGGCGTCTTCGGGAGCGGTGAGTACATAGAAGAGAAGCGCTGCGATGCAGAAGCAACAGGGAAGCCTCCACCAGGAGCCGAAAAAGGCCAGGATGGAGGCGATCAGGATAAATGAGACGGACCAGCTGACGATGCGTCCGGTACGGGAAAGGCTGTTCCCTTCGCGGAAAGAGGCTGCGAACCCATTCTCAGAAGGCTCTACACGGGCCGTGATGAAACGGTTGCGCCAGGCGTCGGAGGCGTCGAGGACCGCAGAGTCCTCTCCTTCCCGGCGGACGGTTCCGCCCTCCTTGCCCATTTCCGTCATGACCTTGTTGAGCGCCCCCGAAAGGCCGCCTTCCGCGTTGAACCGTACGGTTCCGCTGTCCATCAGTTTGACTTGCTTTTGCGGATTCATCTGAAAAGTCGGTTTGGATGGGTAAATGTATGAATAATTCCGTAAATTTGGAAAAAAATTGCCGATATGTCACTCCGACGCCTGCTTTTCCTCCTCCTGCTGACCCTGCCTTTGATTTCCTGCCGCCGCGGGATCGGAGGAGGGGAAGACCCGGGAGCCGGCGCCCGGTGGTTTTCCCTTGACAGCAATGCGGTCGTCCTTATCTCTCCGTTCGACGGCTCCCGGGATACGATCCCGACGGACCGTCCGGTCAGGAGTCTCGTCTGCATGTCGACCTCCTATGTCGGCTATCTCTCAGCCATCGGGGCGGAGGATGCCGTGACGGGCGTTTCCGGCCTGTCCTATGTGTCGAATCCCTCCGTGCGGGAAAGAGCTGTCGAAGTCGGGTATGACGCGGCACCGGATTATGAGGGAATCCTTTCGCTCCGTCCCGACCTCGTCGTCGCCTATACGGTTTCTGCCGCCGAACCCCGTTTCCTCGGTGTCCTGCGTTCTCTCGGGGTACGGGTAGCCCTCGTGAACGACCATCTTGAATCCCATCCCCTGGCAAGGGCGGAGTATATCCGCCTGTTCGGGGCCCTGACCGGACGAAGGTCCATGGCGGACTCCGTCTACGCTGCCGTATGCAAAGCTTATGAAAATCAGAGAGTTGCCGATGGCCCCCGGAAAAAAGTCCTTGTCAACATCCCTTACGGGGATCAGTGGTTCATCCCGGGGGGCGGGAATTACATGACCCGGCTCATCGGGGACGCCGGAGGACTCGTGCTGGGTGCGCAGCCGGGAGAGAGCGAGTCCTCGGTCATCAGCGTCGAAAAGGCCTATTCGCTAGCGCAGGAGGCCGATGCCTGGTTGCATCCGGGCTGGTGCAAATCCCGGGCAGACCTCCTTTCAGCCCATCCGCTGTTTTCGGGTTTTCCGATCGACCGGATGCTGATATACAACAATAACCGCCGGCAGGCGCCGGGCGGCGGAAACGATTTTTGGGAAAGCGGTGCGGCGAGACCGGACCTGCTCCTGAAAGATCTTGTCCGTGTCTTCCGGGGGGAGGACACGGACAGTCTGACCTATTATCTGAAACTTGAATAGGGGAAGTCTCAGAACAGTTTTCCAGTTTTGAATTTGTTGGCTAGGGAAGCCAGTTCCTCATCCGTCGCAGGGCGGTTGAGACGTTCCTGGCGGGCATGCCAGGCTTCTCTCTTTTCTTTGTCGAAGCGCTGCTTGAGGAGGGCGAACTGACGCTTGGTGTCGAGGGTGAACTCTCCGGTTTCGATCCAGGCGAAATAGGAGGGTTCATTCTGGTAGACCTCGCGGGCGGTCTTCCCTTTGTGCTTGCCGAAACTGATCACGGGTTCGCCATTGTCTCCCATCACCAGGCGGCCGGCGTAGTCGATGGTCTTCGGACGTCCGGCGACACCGGATAGGAATTCCACATCGTTCTTGAGACGGTCCCCGTACATTTCCAACTGGCCCTTGAGGACCTCGTAGGTGGCGACGGTATCGGCTTCCGCCGAATGGGCGTTATCGAAATCGACCCCTCCGCAATAGAATCGGTAAGCGGCCTTGAGGTTCCGGGGCTCCATGAAATGATAGATGTTCTGGACGTCGACCATCCGCTTGTCATGCAGGTTGATGTCGATCGCCTTCCCCGTATACTTGCGGACGCGCTCAATCTCTTCCGCGAGCATCGGAAGGTCGAATTTGGAAGAGTTGAATCCGGCGAGGTCGCTGTCCCCGATCCATTCGATGACTTCGTCTACCTTGTCGCAGAAACGGGGGCAGTCTTTCAGATCCTCATCCTTGATTCCGTTGACCGCGGAGGCCGAGGGGGTCATCGGGTACTGTCTGCCGGCATTGTAGTCCCAGGGCTTGAAGCGCCAGGTCCTGATCCGGGTCTCTCCGCCGGGAAGGGCCTTGACGAAGCTGAGTTCGGCGATGCAATCGGTCGCGATATTCAAGCCGGTGCTCTCGATGTCGAAAAAGAGCAACGGCCGCTGGAGGTTCAGTTCCATAAGCGTTTAGGAAATCATGATAGGCATGAGGATGCCGCAGATCTTCTCGCTCTCCGCTTCTTCCTCGGAAGGGAGGAGGAGGGCGGCGCGACGGGAATCCGCGAACTTGATGACGAGGTTGTCGCAGCTCATGTTGGAGAGGATCTCCGTCAGGAAGGTCGACTTGAATCCGATCGTCAGTTCATCGCCCTTGTAGTCGCAGGCGATCTTCTCATAGGCGGCCAGGGCGAATCCGAGATCCTGGGCCGTAATCTCGAGCTGCCCTTCCTTCAGGTCGAACTTGATGTGGTTCGAGGCCTTGTTGGAGCAGACGGCGACGCGGCGTACTGTATTCAGAAGGAGGGTCCTGTCGATCTTGAGGATGTTCGAGTTGTTCTGCGGGATGACGTCGCGGTATTTCGGATAGCGGCCGACGATCAGGCGGCAGACCATCGTCGTGACGCCGAAGTTGAAGACGACCGTATTGCCGTCGAAGGCGATCTCGACGGTTTCCACATCCTTTCCGATGATCGAACGGAGGACGTTCGCGGGTTTCTTGTGCAGGATGAAGGAAGACTTCTCGGAAGCCTTGACATCGGTCGTGGTATAGCAGATCAGCTTGTGGGAATCCGATGCTACGAGGGTCGTCGAAGCGGTATCGATGTCGAAGAAGATACCGTTCATGGCCGGCCGGATCTCGTCGTCCGCGGTGGCGTAGACGGTCCCGGCGATCCCTTCGAGGAGAGACTGGGCGGGAAAGACGACTTTCTGGGCGTCCTCACCGGTCGTCTTGATTTCCGGATAATCGTCAGCCGGGAAAAAGGGGAGGACGGAGTTGCCGCTCGCCCAGCTGCATTCGAAGGAACTCTCTCCCATCGTCCGGATTTTCAGCGGCTGGTCCGGGAGTTCCTTGAGAAGGTCGATCACATGGCGTGCGGGAACGGCGATGCTGCCTTCCTCTTCGGACTTCTCCACCTTGATCTCCGTGCGGAGGGTCAGTTCGGAATCGGAAGCCGTTACCTGAAGCTTGTCATCTTTCAGCACGAAGAGGAAATTCTCGAGGATCGGAAGAGCCGATTTGGCGGGAATCGCTTTCGAGACGTCCATCAGTCCCTTGAGAAGGTCGGTACTGGAAATGTTGAATTTCATATAGCAATCAATTTTAGTTTTCTGTTATCTGTGTCAACTCACAAATATAATAAATAAATCTGTTGGAATGGCATATATTTTGAAAAATTTGTGCCGTCACCACCCATAGGGATGGTACCCGTGTGCAAAACGATAAATCAAGAATAGTATGAAAAAAGGTTTCTTTGTAGTGCTGTTTTCGGTCCTGCTCAGCGGACTGACGGCTTATGGCGTAGTAAAGGCCAGCAACAAAATCGAAGGCGCTCTCTCTTCCGTGACTGACGGGGAAAAGACGCAGCAGGGGTTCAATACCGTGAAAACTGTCAATTTGGCAGAAAGTGACTATCCGGACTTCACTTATGCCGCCGAGGCGGCCGTCCAGGCAGTCGTCTATGTCGAAGTAACGGTCAAGATGCGCCAGCAGTATCAGCAGATCGATCCGTTCTTCCGTTTCTTCTTCGGAGACGAGTACGGATACGGCCAGCCCCAGTCCCGGGAACAGAAGGGCAGCGGTTCGGGCGTCATCATCCGTCCCGACGGCTATATCGTCACGAACAACCATGTCGTCGAGAACGCGACTTCGATCAAGGTGACCCTGAATGACAACCACGAATACGATGCGACCGTCATCGGAACCGACCCTGCGACGGATGTGGCCATCATCAAGGTCAATGCGGAAAACCTGCCGACGATTCCTTTCGGCGATTCCGACCAGCTCCGTCTCGGCGAGTGGGTCCTCGCCATCGGCAGCCCTCTTTCCTATAACCTGCGTTCGACCATCACCGCAGGCATCGTCAGCGCGAAAGGCCGCTCGATGCCGAATGCCACCGGTGAATTCAAGATCGAATCCTTCATCCAGACCGATGCGGCCGTCAATCCCGGAAACTCCGGCGGCGCCCTCGTCAACAAGAAGGGAGAGCTCGTGGGAATCAATACCGCCATCATCTCCCAGACGGGTTCCTACAGCGGTTATTCCTTTGCGGTTCCTGTCAATATCGTCAGGAAAGTCGTCGAAGACCTGATCGATTTCGGCTCCGTCAAGCGCGCCGTCCTCGGCATCACGATGCAGCCGGTCGATGACAAAATTGCCAAAGAAATGAAACTTTCTTCCACCAGCGGCGTAATTATTAACGAGGTTTCGAAAGGAAGCGCCGCAGAAGAGGCCGGCCTGAAGAAGGGCGACGTGCTCATCGCCATCAACGGCGACCGTCTTACCGACGGGGCTTCCGTTCAGGAAAAAGTGAACAATTTCCGGCCCGGCGATACTGCCGAGATTACGTATATCCGTGACGGAAAGCAGAATACCGTTCCCGTGACCTTCCACGGAACGGCGACTGTGACCGGAGAAGTGAATGTTGACGGAACGACCGTCTTCTATGGAGCCAACCTGAAGGCCGCCGATGCGGAGACCCTTCGAGCCTATGGCCTCAGGGGAGGTGTCAGCATCGTTTCCGTCGGTAGCGGGAAGATGGCGGAAGCCGGCGCCCGCAGCGGAATGATCATCACTTATGTCAACGACGAGCCTGTTTCGAAGCCTGAAGACGTGATTGCCATCGCTAAGAAGGCCAGAAGGGCTGTCTATATCCAGTGCCTGGATGAAAACGGAAAGTCCACCTTCTTCGGCTTCGGCAAGGAGTAGGAACTAACCGTTTGCTATACAATGAGACAATTAAAGATTACAAAGTCGATCACCAACCGTGAGAGCGCATCCCTGGACAAATACCTCCAGGAGATCGGAAGGGAAGAGTTGGTGACCCCGGAAGAGGAAGTTGAGCTTGCGCAGCGTATCCGGAAAGGAGACCAGGAAGCACTCGAGAAACTGACCCGTGCCAATCTCCGGTTCGTGGTGTCCGTCGCCAAGCAGTATCAGAATCAGGGCCTTTCCCTGCCGGATCTGATCAATGAGGGGAACCTCGGTCTGATCAAGGCGGCCGAAAAGTTTGACGAGACCCGCGGATTCAAGTTCATATCTTACGCGGTATGGTGGATCCGGCAGTCGATCCTGCAGGCCCTCGCCGAGCAGTCCCGGATCGTCCGTCTTCCTCTCAACCAGGTCGGTTCTTTGAATAAAATCAATAAGGCGCTGTCCAAGTTCGAGCAGGAGTTCGAGCGTCAGCCGTCGAACGAGGAACTCTCGGAAATGATCGATGTCCCGAAGGACAAGATCTCCGATACCCTCCGTGTATCCGGACGTCACGTGTCCGTCGATGCACCGTTCGTCGAAGGGGAGGACAATTCCCTCCTGGATGTCCTTCCGAATGACGATTCCCCGAGCGCGGACCGCGGACTGGTCAACGAATCGCTGAATACCGAGATCGAACGGGCCCTTTCGACCCTGACCGACCGGGAGCGCGAGATCATCAAGTCCTTCTTCGGCATCGGATGCCAGGAGATGACCCTCGAGGAGATCGGCGAGCGTTTCGGGCTGACCCGCGAACGGGTGAGACAGATCAAGGAGAAAGCGATCCGGAGGCTCAAGAGCCCCAACCGGAGCCGTCTCCTCAAGGATTACCTGGGCTAATCGGTTTTCTCAAGATGACACCTGAAATCTTTATTCAAAACAAGGCCGCCCAGGCGGTCAAGGCCCTCTACGGGGCGGAAGTCGAAACCGCAACCCTGCAGGTGGCCGTTACAAGGAAAGAATTCGAGGGGGACTACACGCTTGTAGTCTTCCCTCTTCTTCGTTTGTCCCGTACCACTCCGGAGAATACCGGCAACGCCATCGGCGAGTGGCTGGTCGCAAACGTGCCGGAGATTGCATCGTTCAATTCCGTCAAGGGATTCCTGAATCTTTCGTTCTCGTCGGTTTATTGGGATGAGATGTTCCAGTCCATCGCCTCGGATCCCGCTTTCGGGCAGCTTCCGCCGACCGGGCGGAGGATCATGGTCGAGTTCTCCTCCCCGAATACCAACAAGCCGCTCCATCTGGGCCATATCCGGAACAATCTTCTCGGCGACAGCGTTTCACGCCTGCTCAAGGCCTGCGGAAACGAGGTCATCAAGGCGACCCTCGTCAATGACCGCGGGGTCCATATCTGCAAGTCCATGCTGGCCTGGCAGAAAGCCTTCAACGGCCGGACGCCGGCTTCTACCGGCATCAAGGGGGATCATCTCGTCGGGGACTGCTACGTCGCTTTCAACGATATCTACCAGAAGGAAGTCGCTTCCCTGGTGGCCGGAGGAATGGACGCGGAAGAGGCCAAGAAAAAGGCTCCTTCCCTCACGGAGGCCCACGAGATGCTGGTCAAATGGGAACAGGGCGACCCGGAGGTCCGGGAACTCTGGAAGACCATGAACGGCTGGGTCCTGGACGGGTTCGCCGAAACGTACAAGGCGCTCGGAATCTCCTTCGACAAGGTCGACTTCGAGTCGGACACCTACCTGCTCGGCAAGGAACTGGTCCAGAAGGGACTCCAGTCGGGCGTCTTTGAAAAGGAAGCCGACGGCTCGGTCTGGTGCGACCTGACCGCGGACGGACTGGACCGCAAGCTGGTGCTCCGCGGGGACGGAACGTCCGTCTATATCACGCAGGACCTCGGAACGGCCGAACGCCGCTTCTCCCAGTATAACCTCGATTCGCACGTCTATGTCGTCGGGAATGAGCAGGATTACCATTTCCAGGTTCTCAAGCTGATTCTCGAGAAGCTCGGTTTCGCCTGGGCCGACCAGATCTTCCATCTTTCCTACGGGATGGTGGAACTGCCGGAAGGCAAGATGAAGTCCCGGGAGGGAACCGTCGTGGACGCCGACGACCTGATCCAGAAGATGTACGAAGAGGCGAAGCGGACTTCCGAGGAGAGCGGAAAACTCGCCGATCTCGGCGAGGAAGAAAAGGAACAGCTCTACCGTATGATCGGTCTCGGGGCCTTGAAGTACTTCATCATCAAGGTCGATCCGAAGAAGACGATGCTCTTCAACCCGAAGGAATCGATTGATTTCAACGGGAATACGGGCCCCTTCATCCAGTATACCCACGCCCGGATCCGCTCCATTCTCCGGAAAGCCGCGGCGCAGGGGATCGAAACAGGCCCTTCGGACATCACGACGGATCTTGTCCCTTCCGCCAAGGAAGTCCGGCTGATCAAGCTCCTGAATCTCTTCCCCTCGAAGGTCGCGGAGGCGGGCGCCGCCCTCAGTCCGGCCATCGTCGCCAACTACGCCTTCGATCTCGCAAAGGAATTCAACCAGTATTATCATGATACTCCGGTCCTCCAGGAACCGGATCCTGCGATTCTCAAGTTCCGCCTCGTCCTGATCGGGACCCTGGCGGATATCCTTGTCCGTGCCATGGGCATTCTCGGCATCGAACTTCCCGAGCGGATGTAACCGATGACCCGGGAATCGGCATATATGATCCCGACCTCGGCGAAGGAGGTCCAGGCCCTCGGGTGGGACTATATCGATGTCATCATCCTGACGGGAGACGCCTTCGTCGACCACCCGTCCTTCGGGACGGCCGTTATCGCGCGATGGCTCCAGAAATGGGGCTATCGCGTTGCCGTCGTACCCCAGCCGAACTGGCGGGACGATCTCCGGGATTTCCGAAAACTGGGCGCTCCGAGACTCTATTTCGGGGTCAATTCCGGGGCCATGGATTCCATGGTGAACCATTATACGGCATCGAAGCGGCTGCGGCACGACGACGCCTATACCCCGGAGGGGAAAGCCGGCGCCCGGCCGGATTATGCCGTCACGGTCTATACCGGTATCCTGAAGCAACTTTATCCGGAGGTCCCGGTCATCATCGGGGGAATCGAGGCATCGCTCCGCCGGCTGACGCATTACGACTATTGGAAGGACTGCCTGCTGCCCTCCATCGCCTATTCTTCCGGGGCGGATTATCTTTGCTACGGAATGGGTGAGAGGCCGATGCTGGAGCTGACGCGCGGCATCGAGCACGGATGGTCCCGCCACCGCATGCAGCAGATCCCCCAGATCGCCTTTTTCGTCAAAGGGAAGCCGAAGAGCCTCCCGGAAGAGGCCCCCTCTTCAGGAAGGCTGATCCTGCATTCTTTCGAGGAATGCCAGAGGGACAAGGTGAAATTCGCGGAGAACTTCCACTGGATCGAAACCCACGCCAACATGCTGCACCCCGACACGATCATCGAACCCGTCGGGGACGGCTATGTCCAGGTCAATCCTCCCTTCCCGCCGGCGACCGAACCAGAAATGGACTCCTTCTGGGACCTTCCCTTCACGAAACTCCCGCATCCCCGCTATAAAGGGAAACGCATCCCCGCGTATGACATGATCAAGTATTCGGTCAATACCCACCGGGGCTGCTTCGGCGGCTGCAATTTCTGCACGATTGCCGCCCATCAGGGCAAATTCATCCAAAACCGCAGCGAGGCCTCGATCCTGAAGGAAGTCAAGACCCTCAACGACCTGCCCGGATTCGCCGGGAACATATCCGATGTGGGTGCGCCGACGGCGAACATGTACGGGATGCACGGGAAAGACCTCTCCCTCTGCGAAAAGTGCCGGAGAAGGTCCTGCCTGTTCCCGGCGCCCTGTCCGAACCTGGACCGGAGCCACGCCCGGCTGCTCAGCCTTTACCACAGGATCGATGCGACGAAGGGTATCCGCCATACCTATATCGGCAGCGGCATCCGGTACGATCTTTTCCTTTCCGAGAAAGGCTTCGTCGACGAGACTTCGCAGCCGTACCTGAAAGAACTTGTCCTGGACCATACCTCCGGCCGTCTGAAAGTCGCACCGGAGCATACGGAGGACCACGTGCTCCAGAAGATGGCGAAGCCTTCCTTCCGGCTTTTCGAGAGGCTCAGGACCGAATTCGACCGGATCAACCGCGAGGCGGGGACCCACGTCGGGCTCGTACCGTATTTCATCTCCAGCCATCCCGGATGCACCATGAAGGACATGCAGGCGCTCTCGTCCCACCCGGCCCTGAAGGGAATCTGGATGGACCAGGTCCAGGATTTCACGCCTACTCCGATGACGACTTCCTCCGTCATGTTCTACAGCGGAATCGATCCGCGGGACATGAAACCGGTGTTTACGGAGCACGATATGGAGCGGAAACGGCAGCAGAAATCATTTTTCTTCAAAAATTCATCAAAGAATGTGATGAATTCAAAAAAATCCATTAATATTGCACCGCAAAGCAGAAAGAAAAAATAAACCGCACCGACTATGGTAACAGACAACAAGAAAAGACACGTGGTAAGCTACGAAAAGATGTCAGAAGAATTGGCCGAGGCTTTCGCCGCAAAGTATCCGAAGGGTTTTTCCGATTATCTTGCCGACCTTGTGAAGTATCCCAAGCCGGACGGAACCAGTTTCTATGCGGTGACCGTCGAGATTCCTGACGCGATTTATCTGGTCAAGATCAACGTCAAGACGGATGACATGGAAGATCTCGAACGCTGGCTCGAAGGAGAGGAAGATGCAGGAAACGAGGCGGTGGCCGGCAGCAGCGCCGAAGCATCCGATGCAGGCGGCGAGACCCTCCCCGACGACAACATCTCCCAGTATTCCGACCCTTCCGATGATTCCGGCGATTAGTCCAGGGCCATGCCGAACAATGTAATAGTGAAATACCTTTGGGCCCCTCTGCGGGCCCTTTTGCATAAACTGCCGGAACGGAATATCCTTCTGGTCCTTTCCCTGGTGGTCGGGCTTTGCTGCGGGGCGGCTGCCGTCCTGCTGAAACTTGCGATCCATTCCCTCCAGACCCTTCTTTCCGGGACCGGGCTCCGGTACGCGTACCTGGTCTGGCCCGGCGTCGGCATGCTGCTCTCTTTCCTCCTCCTGAAATTCGTCGTGAAGAAGGATATCGGGCACGGCGTCACGAAAGTGCTCGTCGCGGTTTCCCGGAACGAGTCCCGGATCGACCGTCACAACATGTGGTCTTCCCTGGTGACGAGCGCCCTGACGATCGGTTTCGGCGGTTCGGTCGGTGCGGAGGCGCCGATCGTGTATACCGGGGCGGCCATCGGATCCAATCTCGGAAGGTACATGGGCCTCTCCTACCGGAGCATGACCATCCTTCTCGGCTGCGGGGCGGCGGGTGCCGTAGCAGGCATCTTCAACGCACCGCTGGCCGGGGTCCTTTTTACCCTGGAAATCCTCCTTTTCAATATTTCCATGTCGTCGATCCTTCCGTTGCTCATTTCGACCGTGTCGGCGACGATGGTTTCGTATATCAGCCTCGGGCAGACGACGCAGTTCGCTGTCTCGACCGTTCCTTTCTCGATCGGTAACATCCCCCTGTATATCGTGCTCGGCGTTTTCTGCGGATTCTGCTCTCTGTATTTCCTGCGGATGACGCTCCGTCTCGAAGACGGGCTTGGAAAACTTGGGAATCCCTGGCTCCGCTGGGCCCTCTGCGCATCCCTTCTCGGTCTGCTGGTTTTCCTGTTCCCACCGCTTTTCGGAGAGGGCTACGATGCCGTCGGGGCGCTCCTGCGCGGTGACGTGGCCTCCGTAGACACGGGTTCCGCCCTGTCTCCGCTGATGGACCGGAAATGGTCCGTGCCCATTTTCTTTGCCCTGATCCTTCTCCTGAAGGTTTTTGCGATGACCTTCACCAATGCGGGCGGGGGAGTGGGCGGTACGTTCGGCCCGACGCTTTTCGCCGGGGCCATCGCGGGTTTCGTCGTCGCATCGACGGTCAACCTGATCCGTCCCGGGGCTGTTCCTGTAGCGAATTTCGTTCTGGTCGGGATGGCGGGTCTGATGGCGGGCGTCATGCAGGCCCCGATGACGGCGATCTTCCTGATTGCCGAAATATCCGGCGGTTACCAGCTGTTCGTACCCCTGATCCTGACATCGGCGGTTTCCTATGGTACCATCCGCATCTTCGAGAAATACTCGATCTACACCAAGCGGATCGCCAAGACGGGGGACCTGCTGACCCATGATTCGGACCAGGCCGTACTGACCCTTCTCAAATCGGACTCCCTGGTGGAGACGGATTTCCTGCCGGTCAGCATCGATGCGACCCTCGGGGAACTGGTGGACGCCGTTTCCTCTTCGCATCGGAACATTTTCCCTGTCGTGGACGCCAGGGGGCGGTTCCAGGGATTCGTTTCGCTGGAGGATATCCGCAAGGATATGTTCATTCCCGAACTGTACGGGAAGAACCATGTCTATAATTACGTCCGCTCCGCGCCGGAATATGTTTTCGAAGGAGAGACGATGGAAAGCGTGATGCGGAAGTTCGAGAAGACCGGGGCATGGAACCTGCCGGTCGTGACCGCCGAGGACCGCCGCTATCTCGGTTTCCTGTCCAAGTCCAAGATATTCAACGCATACCGGGAAGAACTCCGGGATTTCTCCCAAGAATAAGGATATGAAAGAGATTTATACCCGCTTTATCGCCGAGACTCTCGGCGTCCAGAAATGGCAGGTCGAGAATTGCGCCGAACTGATCGCCGACGGCTGCACGGTCCCGTTCATCAGCCGTTACCGCAAGGAACGGACGGGAGGCCTGGACGATATCGCCGTCGCGGAAATCAAGCACTGGGCCGATGTCTTCGCCGATATGGAGAAACGGAAGGCGACAATCCTCTCGACCATCGAAGAGGCCGGCAAACTGACTCCGGAACTCCGTCGGAAGATTGAAGATTCCGTCCGTTCGGATGAGATAGAGGACCTTTACCTCCCGTTCCGTCCGAAGCGGAAGACCCGTGCGACCGAAGCGATTGCCAAGGGACTGGAACCCCTGGCCGATGCGATCTGGACCGGGAAAACGGCCCGTCCCGAGCAGGAAGCCCGGAAATATCTCGGAGAGAGGGTCCCGACCGTGGAAGAGGCGCTCGCCGGAGCCAGGGACATTATCGCGGAAAGGTTGAGCGAGACGGCATCGGTCCGGGAAGGGCTGCGGTCTATCTTCCGTACCCGGAGGGTCGTTTCGAAGGTGACCCGTGCGGCAAAGGACAATCCCGAGGCGGCCAAATACAAGAGCTATTTCCAGTTCACGATGCCCCTCGAGAAGATTCCTTCCCACAATCTGCTCGCCATGCTCCGTGCC
>JAEEGL013938826.1_pt1 | contig 14221 bp, 9 predicted proteins | sample 9134231 | NCBI WGS metagenome assembly JAEEGL01 (sample SAMN16246548, study PRJNA631951) | gut metagenome | biome: gut microbiome; feature: rumen; material: fiber-attached | host: Bos | place: Iran: Karaj | collected 2018-10 | reverse complement strand
TTTACGTTCCGAATGCACAAGGTGACCTGCGGCGACTTCCTTATCGCATAAAAGTATGGGACACAACCGTTCGTTCGCTGGTCAAAAAACTGCAAACGACTAAGCCCGTACTCTGGTGCGGCGATTTGAATGTCGCACACCAGCCGATCGATTTATCCTATCCCGATGCCAATCGTTTCAGTGCCGGCTTTACCGACGAAGAGCGACAATCGTTCGCGGAACACCTCCATGCGGGACTTATCGATGTATTCCGATACTTTTACCCAAAAATGCCGCATTGTTACACCTGGTGGTCGTATCGCATGCGGGCGCGGGAACGCAATATCGGGTGGAGGATTGATTACTTCCTCGCTTCGAAACAATTGTTGCCGTCGATTAAAGACTGCAAAATTTTATCCGACACACTCGGCTCCGACCATGCGCCCGTGGAAGTTGAAATGGAAGCGGATTGCTTTTAAAGGTTTGTAAAGATTGACAATCGTGAACCGTCGAAAGTGATTTTTGGGTTGGTTTATAATATTGAATCTTCTTCGACACTCTATATCGACGCTCAAACCTTCCGTTGTGATACATCAGTTAATGCAAACAGCAAAAAAAAACGGCCCCCTTTCCCCTTGCTCCGTTTAAAAATCCTGCAACAATAGTTGTATGCGGAAACATCGGGTGTTGCTCTGGATTGTTGCAATCGGATGGCTTCCGGTTCTTTTTTGGTTCAAAAATCCCAAACAAACGCTTTCGGAAATCGAAGAGCCGCTGTTCCTGGAAGCACAGCAATGCTTGCGATCGGATCGTACCGACGAAGCCTTCAAACTGCTCAGTCGCCTCGTCGAAGAAAGAAGAAACCCCTGCCCCGAAGCACATTTTCAACTCGGGCAGTTATCCGTTAAGAGCGATCCGATCGGTGCGATTTATCATTTCCAACGCTACCTGTCCCAAGCGACGGATGGCGTGCGTTCAAAAATTGCGATGCAGTTGATTGAAACGGCGAAAAAGGAGTTTGCGCGCACGTTGCCGCTCGGCAATCGCACCGCCGAAACGCCCGAATATATGCGTTTGACGGAAGTTTTGAAGCAAATGCGGGAAGAAAATGCGCGTTTAAAGGTGCAACTGGCACAAACGCGCTTGTCGTACGCGCCCGCGAAGGAAGCCATGAAAAACACTGTCGTTTCAACCGCAACACCGTCGGAAGCATCCCGCGAACGCACTTATGTCGTGCAATATGACGATTCGCTCTCGAAAATCAGTTTAAAAATGTACGGTTCGGCGGTCAAATGGAAATTGATTTACGAAGCCAATCGCGACATTTTACCGTCGGCGAACAGTCTGAAAATCGGCATGAAGTTGCGCATTCCGGCGTTAAAAGCCACCCAATAATGAACAATCGGCGCGCGCTGTGGACGAACGCCCTGACGAAGCGGTCGCGTCCCGAAAAAAAAGCCTTTGCGATTCAAGGTTCAAACTTTTTCGGCAAAGTACTCGGCATCGATCCGAGTTTGCGCGGCTCCGGGTTCGCCGTTTTGGAAGCGGTCGACGCGCGTAGCATCCGTTATGTTACGTCGTTGACGCTCAAACTGACGGCGCGCCGATCTTTCACCGAATGCCTGGGGGAAATTTTCTCAACAACCCGATGGCTGTTGGAAGAACACGAAATTCGCGCGGTCGCCGTCGAACAAACCGTCTACGTTCAAAATTTCCGAACGGCGCACATTCTGGGATCCGCGCGCGGTGCCTGTCTGGCGGCGGTCGCGTTGCAAAAACTGCCGGTTTCGGAATTCGCGCCGCTGCGCATCAAAAAGGCCGTCACGGGGCTCGGGCAGGCAACCAAAATCCAGGTTTCCCGTATGGCGGCGCAACTGTTGCATTTACCAAAAGCCCTTCCGCCCGACGAATCCGATGCCGCCGCCGCTGCGCTGTGTTACATTTTTTCGTTAAAAAGCTTGAAGTGAGAGGTGTTTTTTTTCTCAATAAAGGCATCGGGATGTAGCTCAGCCTGGCAGAGCACTAGGTTCGGGACTTAGGTGTCGCCGGTTCGAATCCGGCCATCCCGACCAGGAAGGAGGAAAGTGTACTCTTTTCTACTTTTGGCAAAACCATTGGAGTAGGTAAATCCGTTAAACATCTTCAAAAGATTTAAAGGACTACCCCGTCATTTGCAAAAAATCTGAAGGACACTAATACTCATTGAAATCGTCTGTTTCGTTCTTATCAATGACAGGGGGCATTTTTCTATAATATTGCGATCAATAACGGGAGTTTTGTGAAAAACATCCCGAATTTCATTCGAAAGCCAAGAAATATCGAACAATCCGCTTGTGTCATTATTTCTATTGATTAATTGTCACAATTTAGAGGAAGTCGACTGTTCATATCCAAATTTGAGTGTTAAACGTTGCATCCAAATTTCCAACAATTCGCGCCTTGTTCCGCCCGATAATTTATTTTTAATTTTTTCGATTATATCTTTCTTTTGTTCATCGCAAGAATATTGATCCGTTAAAAAACTGACAATATTCATACAAACGGGATATGTTCTCGGGTTTTTATTCGCAATATTCGTCACAATAGCAACAAGTTCCGTAATTTGAGTATCGGAAATTTTTCTCTTTGATAACCATTTATTAAGCGTATATCTGTATCCTGAAAGTAATTTTACAATTTGTCCCGAATTCGGGAATTTTTGCCCGAAATTATAAATCCGTATAAGTTGCTCCAAACCTGTTGATACCCTGAGTGGTTCCAGAATAAGCTCCAATCTGTCTTTCTTAAATACACCGTTTACTAAATCCTCCGTCACGAAAGTTTTCTGTCCGTTCAATTTAAAACCGAATTCGCTTAAAACTTCGGACAAGATCTTTAAGATTGCGTTACCGTCATCGGAATTTTTTGTAAAGATTCTATAGTCATCCCGATACCTTATGATTTCGTAGCTGCCTATTCTTGCTTTCCCTATTGCCTCGGTCAATTTTATATCAACATATCCTAAAACCAATTCGGCGATAAAATCCATCAAAACGGATCCTTGCGGAATTCCGTTTGTTTGCCTGTAATGCATATATCTCAGAAGAGTATCAATTACCTTCCCGACATTTTCTTTCTTTTCCCTTTGATTTTTGTTCGTTTTTCCAAGCACCTCCTGTTTTGCAATTTCTTTTCCATTCAACGCCCATTCAACAGCGTGAGTATAAACGGAATTGTAACAATTGGCTATATCGGTACAGGCTAAACAAGAATATTCCAACAAAAACGATAACGAAACATGTACGACTTTTTCACCCCAATTTAACACCATTTCTTTGGTATAACTACGGCGATTATCGGGTACAGTCGGAATGCTTGCGCAGAAGATATTATCCTGCTTAAAATAAGCAAATCTTTCTTGTAATTCGTTCCAATGTATTTCCAAGATACGAAGCAGGGAGACGTATAAAAAAGGGTGTATGAGTTGCAATTTTCGCCAATCAAGTCCACTGCTTTTATCAACCATTATTTCATAGTTAATGTGTTCGAAATTCCCGGCTTTTTTACAATCTTGTACTACACTGCTTTCATTTTTTTTCTTAATATGTTCGTATAAATTTTTAAGTAAATTCGTGAAACAAAAATACTTTGGCAGTTTGACGGTACAATAGCGATCGCTTTGAAGAAAAAATTCCCGCATCTCCGATGCGTTCAAGTCTAAAACAGTTTTGTTCATATGTCACAAAGGTAAAAAACGGAAAAGTAAACCCCGTCGTAAGCTCTTGAAAAATCGTTTGGCAACTTTCAACAGTGCCCGCAAACTTAAAACAAAACAGTGCAGACAAAACACCTATAACTCAAAAAATGATAGAAATTCTACAAAATTTGGCATCAACTTCTGGCGGAGAGGGAGGGATTCGAACCCTCGGTACGCTTGCGCGTACGCGGCATTTCCAATGCCGTACATTCGACCGCTCTGTCACCTCTCCAAGCATCTTCAATATGCAAAAAAACAGATGCGCTTTTCAAGTTTAAAACACGGAAATACGGTTTGTTGTTCCGTTAAAAAACGTGTTTTGCAAAAAGATTGAAGAAGCTCAATGGGAAACGGTGCTTGATTGAAGTTTAAAACGGCGCACAATCTCTATCAGAACAAAGAAAATTTCCGAAACTCCAAATTTTTGTTCTGTTTTTTTATGTTAAGAAACAAGACCGCCTCGGGCGTACAAACTCCACCCCTCGTACAGGAATTGTTTTCCAAGAACCGCACCGCCGATCTATAAATTCCGAAGATCTAATATAACATGGCACGTTGTGCCGGAAAGTACCGAAAACCACCGAAGACACATCAATCGGCGACAAGCAAAAAGGGAAAAAATACCGGGACGACCAAGTGTCGCCCCTGTTTCTCTTTTGCTCTATTTTGACTCTGAAACGTTTCTTTTCAATCCCAGCACATATTCGACGTCCTTGTCGCCGCGTCCCGAGAGATTGACGAGAATGTTGCGGTACTTTTTCTCTTTCGCCAAACGTACGGCGTAGGCAACCGCATGCGCACTTTCCAACGCGGGAATAATGCCCTCCGTTCGCGAAAGCTCGTAAAAGGCATCCAGTGCTTCATCGTCCGAAACAGTATCGTAACAAACGCGCCCGACGGTTTTCAGATAGCAATGTTTAGGACCGACACCGGGATAATCCAATCCGCTGGCAATCGAATAGGCATCGGCAACATTCCCCTGTTCATCCTGTAACACAAGATTTTTAAAACCGTGCAAAATTCCCTCTTTACCGTACGTGATGCTGGCGGCATGCGAACCGAGTGCCGTTCCCTTTCCGAGCGGTTCGACACCGAACAACTTCACCGACGGCTCGTGCAGAAAACCGTTAAAAATTCCCAAAGCGTTGGAACCGCCGCCGACACAGGCAACCACGCATTCGGGTAAGTTGCCCGTCAATTCCTCAAACTGCACGCGCGCCTCCTTCCCGACAATCGACTGGAAATATTCGACCATCATCGGGAACGGATGCGGTCCGACCACGGAACCGATGGCGTACAAAACATCGGGATAGGTTTTAACATAAACCTCAAACGCGGCGTCAACGGCATCCTTCAGGGTTCGCGTACCGCCCGCAACCGAAATCACTTTCGCCCCCAAAAGTTGCATGCGATCGACGTTCGGCTTTTCTTTGTCGACATCAATCGCACCCATGTAAATATCACACTCAAGTCCCGTTAAAGCCGCCGCGGTGGCAAGCGCAACGCCGTGTTGTCCGGCACCCGTTTCGGCGATGATTTTCTTCTTGCCCATCCGCTTTGCCAGTAACGCCTCGCCGAGGCAGTGATTGATCTTATGCGCGCCCGTATGATTAAGATCCTCGCGTTTCAGGTAAATGTCCGTCCCGTGTTTGCGGGAAAGATTTTTGGCGAAATAAACGGGGCTCGGACGACCGACATAATGCGCATAAAGGTCGTTCAAGTCCGCATTGAACTCGGCATCATCCTTATATTTCAAAAATGCCGCCGTAATTTTTTTGAACTCCGTCTTCAGGCATTCCGGCACAAACGCACCGCCGAAAGATCCGTAAAAACCGTCTTTATCGGGTGTATCCAAAAATTCCATTGTAATTTCAGAAAATTGAAATTAAATAAATTGTCAAGCAAAAAATACTCTCTGTGCGTCTTTTTTTGAAAATTTTTACATTATTTCAGAAAAAACATCGTACTTATCGCAATTTTCATTCCAAAAGACCAAATTTCGGGAAAAACCGCGGTTTAAATTTGTCAAATAACGGCATCGTTAACGAAATTTTAACGCATAACGGTAACTTCAGTTTGCTTTCGATCGCAGATTTTTACGGAGGTGCAACCTACACTTCCGACGGTGATGACACGCCTCCGCAACATTTCGCAAAAACACCGATGCCCCGATCGTTTGTAAATTTTTTTACCGAAACGTCATCGTGAGCGAAAAATTTCCACACACACTCACGAACTTGCTCCCAAACGAATGCAATCGTTAAAACTGGCACGCCAACGTCAGACCCGCACCGATAATCGAGGCAATCGTCATTAACTTTAAGAGGATATTTAATGCCGGTCCGGATGTATCTTTGAACGGATCTCCGACGGTATCGCCGATGACTGCCGCCTTATGCGCCTCGGAACCTTTCCCGCCGAAATGCCCCTCTTCAATGTACTTTTTCGCATTATCCCAGGCACCGCCGGCATTTGCCATGAAAATTGCCAACACGAAGCCGCTTGCCAACGTTCCCGCCAACATTCCAATAACCCCGGCAACGCCCAAACAGGCACCGACGACAAACGGAAAGATAATGCACATCAATGCCGGAAGAATCATCTCTTTTTGCGCCGATTCGGTCGAAATGCGCACGCAACGCGAATAATCCGGCTTCGCTTCGCCCGTTAAAATACCCTTGATTTCGCGGAATTGCCGACGCACTTCATCGACCATTTTCGACGCCGCACGTCCCACCGCATTCATGGTGATACCACAAAAAACGAACGCCAGCATCGACCCGATAAACATTCCCATCAAAACCTTCGGATTGAGCAAATGAACTTCAAAAAAATGCATCAGCTGTACCAGCGAAACATCGCTTGTTTTTACCAATTCGCCGTTGACGGTAATCACATCCTTCCCGATGCGTTCCAAACCGCACTTCAATTCCTGAACATAGGAAGCAATCAACGCCAGCGCGGTGAGAGCCGCCGAACCGATGGCAAAACCTTTCCCGGTTGCCGCGGTCGTATTTCCGATAGCATCCAATGCATCGGTACGCTGACGAACTTCCTTCGGCAATCCGCTCATTTCGGCATTACCGCCGGCATTATCCGCAATCGGTCCGTAAGCATCGGTCGCCAGCGTAATACCCAACGTCGACAGCATGCCGACCGCCGCCAATCCGATACCGTATAATCCTTCATTGAACGCAGACACTTGGAACTGCGACGCAAAACCGAATGCCAACGACATGCCGATGACCACCGCAAACACGGGGATCATCGTCGACGACATGCCGGCACCCAATCCGCCGATAATCACCGGTCCGGCACCGCTCTCCGCTTTCTCCGAAATTAAACGCGTCGGCTTGTATTCGGCGGAGGTGTAGTATTCGCAACCCTTGCCGATGACAATTCCCGTCACCAGTCCGGCAACCAAGGCACCCCACATATGCGCACCCAGCCCGAGCCATTGGAGTAAAAAGTACGACAGCACCACCAAACCGATGGCCGCCACATGAATACCATGGTCGAGTGCCTTCAAAATCGCCTTACCCGTTTCGATCGAACCGACTTTAACATTGAAAATACCGACCAGCGACAAAAAGATACCCAACGCACCGATCAGTGCCGGAGCCAAAACGGCGTTCCATTGCAAATCGGGTTGTTTAAAAAACGCAATCGCTCCCAACGAAGCCGCCGCGATAATGGAACCGTAGTAAGATTCATACAAATCGGCTCCCATTCCTGCCACATCGCCGACATTATCGCCGACATTATCGGCAATGGTCGCCGGATTGCGCGGATCGTCCTCAGGAATGTTGGCTTCCACTTTGCCGACCAAATCCGCACCGACATCCGCCGCCTTGGTAAAGATTCCGCCGCCGACGCGCGCCAGAAGGGCATTTACGGAAGCACCGATACCAAAGGTCACCATCGTCGTCGTCAACAACAGAACGCGTTCCGCTTCCGAAGCCGCATACACGCAGTTTTTAAGCACTAAGAACCAAAAAGAATAATCCAGCAACGCCAGACCGACTACCGTCAAACCCATCACGGCACCGCTGCGAAACGCCACCGTCAGCCCTTTGTTGAGCGAATGTCGCGCCGCTTCGGCGGTACGCGCGGACGCCGATGTCGCGGTTTTCATCCCGAAAAATCCCGCCAACCCCGAAAAAAATCCGCTTGTCAAAAACGCAAACGGCACCCATTCGTTTTGCAATTTAAAGCCGTATGCCAAAATTGCCAAAAAAATCGCCAATATCACGAACAGCCGAAACACCACTTTGTACTGTTGCTTTAAATATGCCATGGCACCCTCGCGCACATATCCGGCGATGGAACGCATCGTTTCGTTTCCCTCGCTTTCGCGCAACATCTCTTTGTAAAAACGCGCCGCAAACCACAGCGCCGTAATTCCGGCAATCGGTGCCAACCAAAACAGTCCGTTCATATATCTCTTCCCGCGTTGAATTTCAGGCCCACCTCCATTCTGAACGGAAAGATTTTGAAAAATCAAGCGGTTTTTTGAAAAAAAATGCCGTTTTATTTTTTTCGACGATGATAACCCCCGTTTTTTTCGCTTGATTTTTGCGAAAGCACATTCAGAATAATCTTGTTTAAGCCCGACTAGCTCAATCGGTAGAGCAGTTGACTCTTAATCAATTGGTTTGGGGTTCGAGTCCCCAGTCGGGTACCAGGCCGGCTTAGCTCAGCGGCAGAGCACCCGCCTTGTAAGCGGACGGTCGTCAGTTCAAGTCTGACAGCCGGCTCCAGGGGGCGATGTGTTTAAAGGTTGCTTATATTGTGCAGACGGTGTGATTTGGTCACGTTGTGTTTATTAATCGGTACGTTTACGTATTGTTTTACGCTTGACAATCAAGATGGTTTTGCGTCACGTTCCCCGAAGGGCGTGCGCCTCTAAGGGGCGATCTTTAAAAAAACCTTTTTTCGGCAACGGAGGAAATTCATCGCGATTTCCGTTGAATTTTGCCGCGAAAACAGCAAAGAAAATCCTTCCGTCACATATGCCGAGAAACCTTTGTACGTGTACTGCATATAAAAAACGGTATGCACACGTGCATGGTGCGCAATCGTCCCCGGCGCAGGCACCCGCCCGCCTCTTTGGCGTGCGACCTTTATGCAAACGCTTCCAACCGCAATTCCCGGCTGAAATTTTAAGATTGCACAAAACCGGCAACATTTGCTAGCCTATCCAATAGATGCTCAGGTGGTGGAATTGGTAGACACGCATGTTTGAGGTGCATGTGCCGCGAGGCTTACGGGTTCGAGTCCCGTCTTGAGCACCAGGTCGGTTTTCGGAGAGGTTTGTTGCGGATGAGGACGTTTTTGTGGTCGACGGAAAATCTCAGTTACTGCTTTAAGGTGCCTTGTTAAAACGACAAGTTTCGCTATTCTGATTTTCATATCTGTTTTATGCTGGATATTCATTTTTTTCGGGAACATTTTGAGGAAGTAAAAGCGAAATTGGCGACCAAGCACTTTGCATGCAATTTGGATGCCGTTCGTACTTCGGATGCCAAACGTCTTGAAGCTTTGAAAGCGTTCGAGGCGGCGCGGGCGCGACAGCAAGCCGAGAGCAAAGCTCTTGCGTCTTTGGATAAAACATCGGAAGCGTTTAAAGAAGTCGTTCGAAGTTTAAAAGTTCTTTCGGACGAAACCAAACACCTGGAAGCTTCCTTTAAGGCAGCGGAAGCCGAATTCCAGGCATTGTGGCTGACGGTTCCAAACATTCCCGATGCGTCGGTGCCGATCGGAAAAACATCGCAGGAAAATAAAGAACTTTATCAACGGCATCCGCAAAACGAGGATTTTTCGCACGCCTGTCCGCATTATGAACTGCCGAATTTCGAACGCGGATTGGATTTTGCGCGCGGAAACAAAGTAACGGGAGCCGGGTTCCCGTTTTACGTCGGCTCGATGGCGCATCTGGTGCGCGCTCTGATTGCGTTTTTCCTTCAATCGGCACGCGAAAACGGTTATACGGAACTGTTGCCGCCGCTGTTAGTTAATGCGGCGAGTGCGACGGCGACGGGACAACTGCCCGACAAGGAAGGGCAAATGTACGGCACGGGTGACGGATTTTATTTAATCCCGACGGCGGAAGTGCCGGTGACAAATTTCTTCCGCAGCGAAATTTTCGACGAAGCGGATTTGCCAAAGAAATACTGCGCTTATTCGGCATGTTTCCGACGCGAGGCCGGCAGTTGGGGGAAGGACGTTCGCGGGCTTAATCGTCTCCATCAGTTCGATAAAGTCGAGTTGGTGCAGTGGGTGCATCCGGAAAAAAGTTTCGAAGCCCTTGAAGCGTTACGCAAGGATGCGGAAAGCTTGCTTCAAGCGTTGAAACTGCCCTATCGCGTGTTGGAAATTTGTACCGGCGACTTGGGTTTCCCGCACGCCAAACAATACGATTTGGAGGTATGGGCGGCAGGGCAGCGACGGTGGCTGGAGGTATCCAGTTGCAGTTGCTTTACGGATTTTCAGGCACGTCGTGCCGACATTCGTTACCGTACCCGTGAAGGTTCTTTGCGGTTTGTCCACACGCTCAACGGCTCGGGACTGGCGGTGCCGCGCGTTTTGGCGGCGCTTTTGGAAAACAATCATCTCGGCGACGGTCGCATTCGCGTGCCGTCGGCGTTAAAGGGTTGGCTTTCGGAAAATGAAATACAATTATAAGAAATGGTTTGACGGAGCTTTTATTTGTTCTTTTTCTGGAGTTGGAGTATAGGCATGGAAGTTTTTAAAAAGTTTTCCGTTTTTTGCGGCGTCGGCTGTTTTGCGGCGTCGCTTTTTGGTGCGTCGGCGGAGCAGGCATCGAAGGGTGAAGGTTTATCCGCAAAAGAAACGGCGTCGAAGAAAGAGACGGTCAGCGACAGCAAAACTTACTTTAAGGTTTTGGGTTGGATGAATACTATGCAGAGCGGCATTCGAAGCCTTGATTTAAATGCCGATGAGCAGTCGGTTTATATGGAAGGTGCGCGTTTGGCGTTGGAAGGGAAAGAAGCACCGACGAAGTTGGGAGATATCATGGAACCGATGCAGAAATTTTTGAAAGATCGTTCGGCGGAAAGTGAGAAAAAACGGATGGCGGAAGTAAAAGTGATCGCGGCGGAAAATCGCAAAAAAGGTGAGGAGTTTGTCAAAAAGACCATGGAAGCGAATAAGAATTTGAAAAAGTCGGCTTCCGGGTTGGTCTACGGAATTACGAAAGCAGGTAACGATGTAAAGGCGAGCGAGGAGGATTCCGTTGAAATTTACTACAAGGGAAGTCTGATTGACGGAAAGGTTTTTGATGAGTCAAAGGAGAAGACGGTAACGTTCCCGCTTAACGGTGTTATTCCCGGCATTAAGGAAGGGTTGCAATTATTGGGTGAGGGCGGAGAAGCGACATTATACATTCCGGATAATTTGGGGTACGGCGAATACGATATTCCCGGGATTCCGGCAGGCTCAACCTTGGTGTTTGACGTAAAGGTTGTGAAAGTTATAAAGCCGATAAAGTCGGCAGGTGCGGACAAAGAGGCTTCAAAACCTGCGCCGACGGACAAGAAGAAAGCTGGCGATGCTTCTGTCGCTCCCGCAAAGTAGGTGTCTGTTATCGGAGGGGTGACGGTAAATGAGGCACCCGCTTTTGTGTAAGAGTAATGCGGATTATTTTAAAGAAGCAAGGATGTCGGAGCATCGCGTGGGTGTTTCGGCGTTTTTCTTTTCTTCGGATGTTTTGTTCCAGAAAACCGAAAAGTTCGGATATTCGGTAAGGCGATCCGGAGTTTCTCCGACGATTTCCTTCGAACAAAGCCGTTTTTTGGAATCATTACCGTTTTTCGCGATCCATCGTCGGTGTTGGTTTTGAGTTGCCGTAACGAACAGCCTTTGTGTATAATCAAATCGGGTGTGAAGCGGACGGATCTTATCGATCATAAAATTATCCTAACAAACGAAGATGAAGGGATTTCGGGAGTAAGATGTCTTGTTAAGCCCGTGCGACGGGACAACAAAAGTCTTGCCATGTTAACCCACTTATTATGCACGAGGCATAATTTTTCATCGGACGTCCGCCGCACCCGCTTCAGGTATTTGTTGTCGAACGGGAAAGTACGCGTCGTGCATCGATTGCTTGCATAACATCGCAGCAGGTAGTTCACCTTCATCTTTAAAAAAGTTCCGTAGAGAAGATGAAGGATTTTAAGAGGCGTGTTTTCGTAAGCTCTTGCGGTACCCTCATGCCAGCCGTTTTACGGACCGAAACACCCTTGCACGCAACGTACTGCATCGGAGCATATCGCTGTTTTTACTGCACAATATAAGGGAAGCAGGCAAAAATATACCCGCCCTTTCGTCCTTATTGCTTTGTTGATGCTACAAACTTACAGCAGGATTCCATTTTAACCATTTCCTCATCCGTTTTTGCATCAAACATATTTATCACCTCGTAAAAGGAGACGTTGTGCATTTTACACAAGAGTTTCAAAACGTCGATATCGGGTTTTTTTTCGGCGGCTTTCGAAACGATTTTCTTAAAGGCATTCCAATCATCCGTTTTTTCAAATCCATGCCCTTTTTGCACATAATTGTCATACGCACATCCGAAGGATGCATGTCCGTAGCGAATGGGATATTGCTCACGGATATCCGATAAAGCATGTACATAAATGGTTTTTCGGTCCGGATTAAAACAGATACCCAATATATTCGAAATTTCTGCGGAAGAACTCCAACGTGAAGTTAATTGCCAATATGCAAATAAATCCTTTTTCATAAGTACTTCGGGCACATTGACACTCTCATTCAAATGGAACTTTTTAAATAAATTGCGTAACGGCTGCGGAAGCGAAAAGGTGCGATCGTTATTCTCTTCACATTCGCATCTCAACAACAATAATTTTTTGGCAAAATCATCTCTGTAATCTCCGAAGGTCGGATATACTCCCAGATGAAATTGCAGGCAATGCCCGATTTCATGCGATAAACATTCGAAACTTTTGTCCGATTTAAAATCTAACGTAATTCTGTTTACGATATGTTGGTACATAGCCGTGTTCGTATAACTCCGATCAACCCATTCCAAGCGGTATTCGGACGGTTTCATTTCATCCAACAGCAACAACAAAATTACCTTTTCTTTACCGTTTTTGTATTCCAGCACGTTTTTTAGAGTCTTTTTAAGACGATTTCGCTTTTCTTTCAATGCTTCTGATTCTGCTATTCTGCAAATAAAATAACTAACCGATCCCGCTTTTAGCACCGAGGATTTTTGGAGTTTCATGGTGTTTTTTTGTGTTTTCTCATCATAGTGCCATTCAAAGCCGTGCTCCGGATGATACACATGTCGTACGGAATGATATTCCAAAATCACAACTTCCTTTACGTACGCATCAATCGCCTCTTCGAGTTTTTCCTTGTCTGAACGCCATTGTCTGCCTTTTTCACGAAGTGTTTCATCAAAGAGACCGCTCGACAAAATCGAATCGAAAGTAACCTCACGCACGGAAGCACTTCCCAGCAATCCGAATTCCGTCTCCGTTAAACCGCGCTCTTTCAACGTTTCAATCGTAAGTTCTTTTGAAAAACAATCCTGATCCGATGAAAAAGCGAAAAAATGTTTTTTCATGTAGTCGAAACGCACAAACGCCATCGGATCGAACTGCCGAAAAAGCGTTTCGCCGATATCGCCAAGCGTTACGATTTGGCTCGGTGTACCGTCATAATTGTATGTAACATTCAAAACGCCGCCTTTTTTGTTTTCTTCGTAAACCTTATCAACACGCCGAATACATCTCCCCTCCGAAGCACCTATCGCATTAATTTCTTTGATTTCCTTGTTGAGCCATTGAAACCGTTTTGAAGTTTCTTCTTTTTGTGCCTTCAAAAACGCCTTAATTTCTTCCAACGTCATGGTTTTCGGCTCCGCTTCCGCTGTCAGACAGACACACGACAAACCGATCGAACCGGTTATTTTAAGCAGTTTATGTATGGTATTCATAATCAAAAGACTTTTATGAAACATAAAAATATATGTCAAGCGAAAAATAATTTACTACCTCCCTTTTGTTTCAATCGCCGGAATGTGCAAACGAGAGAATCGTTTTGCAGAAATGATCATAGCTTCGTAGGATAACATTTTCTCAAATGCAATCAAAGTTGCTCTCGTTACAGCAACCCGAACTTTTCGAGTTTTCGGTAAAAGGTACGCCGCGGCATATTGAGCAAACGCGCCGCCTCCGCTTTTTCGGCATGATAACGAACTACCTTCGTCGCCGCCCTTCGCGTCTTCCTCTTGTTGCGCACTCGTCCCGATCAGTTTTCCCTCTCTTCATCCACTGTCATCCGCTTTACATTCCACACTCTTTTTTACCCCCCCGACACCTCAGTATTCGACCTTTTCGATCTCCATCCTTCCGCATCCTCACCTCCTTCTCCCCCGCTCCTCCGCTTTCCGCGCACATCCGGAAAGCGAAATGCCTCTGATATCAAAACGCCTTCGGGTAGATTTTGGCA
>JAEEGL013773804.1_pt1 | contig 14221 bp, 11 predicted proteins | sample 9134231 | NCBI WGS metagenome assembly JAEEGL01 (sample SAMN16246548, study PRJNA631951) | gut metagenome | biome: gut microbiome; feature: rumen; material: fiber-attached | host: Bos | place: Iran: Karaj | collected 2018-10 | reverse complement strand
GTTCATCCCGCTCGGAAACACCCTCGAAGAGGCGTTGGAGAAATTGAAGGATCTGCTGTCCCTGTACAAGAAGCCGAGGCTCTTCACGACCGTCGTGGACGGATGCCTCGCCGCCATGTATCCGAATGGCGATATGGAGCCCGTTACCGTCACTTCCAGAAGGTTCGTAACCACCAAACTCCTGTCATTCAGCGTACAGCGGGATGACCTCGTCCGTGCCACATACATCAGCAAGATGGATTTCGGTTCGCTGGTCCTGAGTCTGAAGATGTACAAAAAGCTCCACCCGAAGGAGAAATAGCGGATTGCCGGTCAAGGCCTTTCGCTTTCTACAATTTTCCAGAAACGGCGTGGCAAGAAGATATTCCCGACGTCAACGGCTCCGGCAAATAAGGGGGCGATCTCTTCCGGGGTGAATCCTGCAATACCACAACCTATCTCTGTCACAAGGAACTTCTTTTCCTGATGATTCCTGGCATATTCAATGAATTCATCCACATAGGGTGCTATAGTTTCCACCCCACCTTGCATTGTGGGAATGGCATAACTCTGGCCCTGAATGCCGACTCCCTGGCCCCAGACTGCTCCAAACTTGTTTAATGCAGCACGAGCCGCTCCACCACCATGGAATCCGGCAAGGTTCGACCCGAAAACAAACACCTCGTCCGGTTTCAGGGATTGGATGAAATCATCCGTGATTCTTGAATTATTCTCCATCGCAAAGTAGTTCTAGATTGGCAGGATTATAAAAACCAGGGCATCCCATAGGGCATGACTGATTATAAGTGAAGGGAGAGCCTTGGGGCACAGACGGTAGATGAAACCCCAGACAAGGCCGGCCACGAGGGCAGCCATAACCAGCATGAAGTTGAACGACCATATGTGGACGAGGGCATATACTGCTGCAGTAAGCAGGAAAGCCCAGTCCTCAGGGTGTTTCCCTCCAAGGGTCTTTGACATGGTCCTCTGAACAAAGCCTCTCCAGAAGAATTCTTCGGCAGGCCCGATAAGGAATAACAAGAGCAGACCTATTATCCAACCGGGCAGCCCATGCTTCATTGAATAGACGGCATCCACCTCCGGCCTGGCGAAATCGAACAGCCAGGTGGAAGCCTTGTCCCCTACCCAGAAGATTCCCCAGAGGACGAAAGCCAGAACAATTCCGCCAAGAATCTGCAGCAACGGTCTTTCAATCTTGAAGAGCTCTGAACGTTTACTGGTGAAAGCAAGTCCCAAAGACGTGAGGATGACCGCCGAACAGGACATTACCAGCCAGAAATTGGGAAGCCCCTTGGTCCAGGGGCTGAACATGTAGAACCACAGGAGAGCGGCTGTCGCTACTGCAATTAGCAGGTTTCTCCTGTCCTTGATCATAGCAGTCCGGCGATAATCAGTCCTATGGAGAGCAGACCGGAGAACGCCATCTGGAGCTTGGCGGAAGCCTGGTCCAAGCCGCTCATAGCTTCAAGTCCTTCTTTTTCGTATCCTGAGGCCTTCTTGAAGTTCTGCCATGCAGGAACCGCAGCTATCAGGCTTATCAAGGCTAGCGGATGGAGCCATCCTGCAATGACCGAAACTACCACGCACAGGAAAGGAATCACCATATAGGCCCGATAAAGGATGCTGGATGCCTTGAGGCCGATGGCCATGGCGAAGGTCTTGATCCCTGCTTCGCGGTCCGAAACAGTGTCGTAAGTGTTGTTGGCATGCAACACCGAGACCGTTATTATTCCAATCGGCAAGGACAGGATGAGGGCCTCGGGGAAAAACTTCCCGGTCAAAGCATAGGCGGTGCCGAGAACCGTCAGGACACCGAATATGATGAATATGTCCAAATCTCCCAAGGCGTTGAATTTAAAGAAGGAATACAGCATGGTCAGCAGCACACCGACACCACCGATGATGAGAAGGCCGGGATCTGTCATTTTCATAATGACGAGGCCGACAATTATTCCCAAAATGAAAAGGATGATGCTGAACCGGAGGTACTCCTTCGGCTCGAATTTATGGAAAACGAGATTCGGAACAGCGAAGGCATTCTCATTATCAATTCCGCTCCTGTAGTCGAACCAGTCACTGAGGACGTTCCCGGCAGAATGAAGGAGCACTACCCCTAGAAGGCAGAGCAACAGGATCAGATAGGGCATGAAACCTCCGGGGATAAGCCCACGGCTGAACAAATAGGCGAAAGTGGCTATTACAGGCATTGTGGAGACCGCGAACGACCAGTAGCGGGTTACAACTAACCACTCTTTTGCTGTGTGTTTCATCTCAATAAATACTATCTACGACTTTGTTGAAATAATCAATGCATTTTCTGATGTCAGGAACCGAATTGTCCCAGTTGTATTCATATTCAATTGCAAAATAGCCTTTGAATTCCTGATCCTTCAGGATGCCAAGCATGGCTGGGACATCAAGCACACCCGTCCCCCAGATTACATCATGGGAACCGCCTTCGGCATCTTCATGGGCAATGTCCTTGAAGTGAAGGGATATAATCCTTCCGTCCAGCCTTCTCAGGCACTCAAGCTGGTCAAGGCCGCACCTCTTCCAGTGGCCCACATCGGCGCAAGAGCCAAGCCTCTTGGATCTCCCTGATACGGCCGTAAGGAGGCTGTCAGGTGTCCAATAGGTTGAAGGTTTCGGATGGTTGTGGACGGAAACGGCTATCCCATATTCATTGGAAAGCTTTTCAACAAGGTCCCAATCCTCCATCGCCGGTTCCGCGGAAATATATTCAAGTCCCATCGACTTGGCAAACTGGAATTCATCCTCCCATTCGGAAGGGGTGGAAGGGACGAATACCCCAGAACCCACGATCTTGACACCCTTTGATTCCGCCAGATCCAGGATTTCCTTCCGGGTCGTTTCATCCATTCCATAACCGAATAACTGGTCTCCCCACTTCTCTCCCAGGCGGTGACCCGGATATGCTTCAAGGTACTTTACTCCTAGTTCCGCTGTCTTGTCCATGGCCTCTTCCAAGGAGAACTTATGGAAGGTGTAGGACTGGACAGCCAGTTTCCATCCGTTCCGTTCGGCAACGCTCTCTTTCGGGGAGCATCCGGCAGCTGCCAGCAACATGGCAAAGGCGACCGCAGCTAGAGTGGTTATCCTAGTCATTGGGCATGTCGGGCAATGAATAACCGTTACGATAGGTGTGCCTTATCCATTCTTCAGCCATCATCTTGGCACTGAACTCTGCATAACGGCGGTCGAAACGAGGATCTCCGTCGATGACCTTGAAGTCATCGTAATTGACGATCTTGATCTTGTCCGAATCTGAAATGTTGGTGAATCGCATGTTCTCCCCATCCCACTTGAGCTCGCGATGGAGTCCTGTCGGGCCGGAAAGACGTACTGCAAGGACACCCATGTCAACCATCTCGGTGAAGGGACCGGACACCTGGAAATTGGAAGATGTCTCCACACGGTTCTCAGGAGACTCCTTGCATGCTCGGATCCAATCCTGCTCGTGGGCATTGGTACTCCAGATGTCTCCGTTGCCGCCGGGTACCCTTCGAAGGACCGGTGAAGGCTCCTTGAAGTAATCCATCAATGAATATGGCAGGAGAGTGGGCTTTAGGCCGTAGCAGCCGGCCATGATCTTGCCCTTGGTGCCGATAAAGAGCAGTCCTCCGTTCTCGTCCCCCATCATCACTCCGTCAGGAAGCTCCTCCGGACGGTCCGGTAGAAGTCCGCCGTCGTACCAGTGTACCTTGACTTCCGGCATGCGTATATTACCCTTGGGTGCCCTTGCCGGGAACGTGTAGGTTATCATTTCGGCATGAGGCGGAGAATAAAGATTACTCAGGGTCGAACTGGCAATGACGCTGGTAGGATATTTTATTCCAAGGGCCATCACCACAGGGTCCATTATATGGCAAGCCATATCACCAAGGGCTCCGGTTCCGAAATCATAGAAACCACGCCAGTTCCATGGGGTATAGGCTGGATCGTAAGGCCTCATTTCAGCCGGTCCGATGAAGAGGTCCCAGTCAAGGGTCTTAGGCACCTTGACTCCTCCTGCAGGCTGCATGAGTCCCTGAGGCCAGATGGGACGGTCGGTCCAGCAATGCACTTCGTACACATCGCCGATAACACCGGACCAGATCCATTCCGAAAGCTGGCGGCAATCGTCAAATGAATTGCCCTGGTTGCCCATCTGGGTTGCAACCTTGTACTTCTTGGCAAGTTTAGTAAGGAGCCTTGCCTCATAGACGGAATGGGTCAGGGGTTTCTGGACATAGACATGCTTCCCGAGAGTCATCGCATGGGCGGCTACGACCGCATGGGTGTGGTCGGGAGTGGCCACGACGACGGCATCTATGTCTTTGGACATCTGGTCGAACATAACCCTCCAGTCCTTGAACCGCTTGGCCGATGGATAGTCATTGAAGGTCTTCATCGCATATGTCCAGTCCACATCGCACAGGGCGACTATGTTCTCTGTGGCCATATTCTTAAGATTCCTTCTTCCTACGCCTCCGATACCGACACCGGCAATGTTAAGCTTGTCACTCGGTGCTACATGTCCGAGGGTCTTGCCGAGGACATGGCTTGGAACGATTGTGAAGGCCGCAGTCCCAGCAGCAGCAGTAAGACCGGTCTTGATGAAATCTCTTCTGGATAAATTATTCATTATTCGGTTATAGTTTATGTCTTCTTTTCAAAAGTAACAAAAAATGGTTATTTTTACAATTACTCACCACAAATCCAAATCTAGCTCATAATGAAAAAAATCCTTCTCATTGCGGCCATTATTGCAGCCGCTGCCTGTTCTCCTAAAAACGGAGACCTCCCCAGGGGCAAGGCTACCGAGCAATTGGACGAAGCCATGACTGCCTATCTCCAGGCAGTAAACGACTGCTCTGAAGAGTTGCACAGCATTATGGTAGTCCAACATGGGAAAGTCCTGGAAGAGAAGTTCTTCGTACCGGACACTGCCCATGTCCTTCATTCCGTCAGCAAGACTTTTACATCTACCGCAGTCGGATTCGCAATCTCGGAAGGATTGCTGAAACTGGACGACAAAATCGTGGACATCTTCCCCGAAAGCGTTCCTGAGAATGCCTCTGACACCCTCAAGAGGGTTACCATCCGGAATCTCCTTACAATGAACTCAGGTCATGGGACAGACCCTACCGGATCAATCCGCAGAGGTGACGGAGACTGGGTCAGGGGGTTCATGGAATGGCCGCTTGAGTATGAGCCCGGTACCTGCTACTGCTACAACAGTCTTGGCACTTATGTCCTTTCGGCGGCAGTCCAGAAAGTTACCGGACAGAAAATAGTGGACTACCTTGACACCCGCCTATGGCAACCGCTGGGGATCGAGAAACCCCGCTGGCTGGAAAGCCCTGCAGGAATCAACACCGGAGGATGGGGTCTGTACCTTCACACCCAGGACCTTGCCAAGATGGGTCTTTGCATCCTCAACGGAGGCAAGTTCGGAGGCAAGCAGGTAATACCTGCCGAGTGGGTCGCCGAAATGTCTGCCAACCAGGTTCCTTCGTGTCCTGCCGGAAGAAATGAGATCCAGATGCGCGAAAGTGGAGTGGATCCGGCCACAAGCGACTGGCTTCAGGGCTACGGCTATCAGATGTGGCGCTGCCGTCACAACGCTTTCCGTGCCGATGGAGCTTACGGACAATACATTATCATAATCCCGGACAAGGATGCAGTAGTTGCCATGACAGCCAATATCGGTGACATGCAAGAGGAAATCAACCTCGTTTGGGACAACATTCTACCCGCACTTTAATCGATCAAACAATGAATAGAATTTTTACTGTCATAGCGGCACTGTTCCTGGCAACAGCCGCGTGGGGTCAGCAAGCCCTTGGTCCCGGAACCGGGCTGGTTTCCCCAGAAATCAATCCAGACCATTCAGTCACTTTCAGGCTTTTCGCCCCGAAGGCCATCTCCGTACAGGTAACTGGAGATTTCATGAAAGGAAGGGCAAACCTTGTCGAGGGTAAGGACGGGGTCTGGACCTATACAACTCCCCCGCTCGAGGGAGAACTGTATTCCTACGATTTCATCGTGGACGGTATGAAGACCATGGATCCGTCCAACATCTACCGCAACAGGGATGTGGCGACATGGACCAACATCTTCACCTTAAGTGCGGAAAAAGAAGACAAAGGCTGGTACTATGAGGTCCATGATGTACCTCATGGCACCCTTGCCCACGTCTGGTATGACAGTCCCACCTTGGAATCTTCCCGCAGGCTCACTGTTTACACACCTGCAGGCTATGAAGGAGGCAAGGCGAAATATCCCGTCCTCTATCTGCTTCATGGTTCAGGAGGAGACGAGGATGCCTGGACTGACCTCGGACGCACTGCCCAGATTATGGACAACCTGATTGCTGAGGGAAAGGCAAAACCTATGATTGTAGTTATGCCGAACGGAGTTTGGTTCAACAAGGCCGCTCCTGGAGCAGCCGTCAACATGTTCCAGCCGACTTTCGCCAACAGCCGTTCCCAGTCCACCATCGAAGTTGAGAACAGTTTTCCGGACATCATGAAATTCATAGAAAAAAACTACAGGGTCGCAAAGGGCTATGCCAATACTGCCGTTGCCGGACTCTCAATGGGAGGCCGCCAGTCTTGCATGCTGTCTTTGCACTATCCCGACAAGTTCGGCTATGTAGGTCTTTTCTCCGGCGTCGCCCAGCCCGATGGAAACGAGGCAGCCTTTGATGCCGTTTTTGCCGCCCATCCCAAGTTATATTGGATCGGTTGCGGAAAGGATGACGGAATCATGGTCAATTCAAAGAAACTCAAAGCCTTCTGTGATGAGCGCGGCTATCCTGCCACCCTGTATGAATCGGAAGGCGGCCATATCTGGCGCAACTGGAGGGTTTATCTGACTATTTTCGCACAGAAACTGTTTAAATAGACAACCCGGATGGACAGAAGGGATTTCTTGAAGAGTTCAGCACTGGCAACGGCTGCCTTGATGCTTGACTGGGAAAAAGCTTTCGCCTCAGGAGCCGATGCTCCTGAGGCTGGAAAGCCATGGAAAGGATGGAAGGAAGGTCATTTCCAGGCTCATTTCATCTACACCGGAGTGGGTGAATCCATATTCATGATTTTCCCGGACGGGACGTCCATGCTGCTCGACTGCGGCGACCACAATGCTATCGGCCGTGGCAAACTGGCTGTTCCCGTCCTCCCGTCTCCAGACAAGCATTCCGGGGAGTGGATAGCTAGATACGTCAAAAGGGTCAATCCCCATGGCAGCAAAGTGGACTACATGATGCTTTCACATTATCATAACGACCACGGAGGGAGTGATAGTTTCTACGCAGACAAGGTTACGAGAGGTTCAGGCTGGTACACCCTCAGCGGCTTTTCCCAAGCAGCAGAATGGCTCGACTTCGGGAAGGCCTTCGACCGCTGCTGGCCTGGATATGATGATCCGATTCCCCTGATCCAACGCTCTGCGGACAACGTAAACCACATGAAGAGTTTCTACGAGTTCATGACAAGGCACAAGGGGCTGGAAGTCGAGAAATTCAGGGTGGGTGCCAAAAACCAGGTTGCCATGCTTCACTCTCCTGGGAAGTATCCAGGATTCTCAATCAGGAATATCTGTGGCAACGGAAGGATCGCCGCCGAGGACGGGACTGTAATCGACCTTTACGCCGAGAGAAAGAAAGACAATCCAGCTTATTTCAACGAAAATGGAATGAGTCTCGGAATGATCATCTCCTACGGACCGTTCAAGTTCTACACTGCCGGAGACTTTTCTGACAGCTGGAAGCTTTCTGACGGAACAACCTTTGAAATCGAGGATGCCATTGCTGATGTTTGCGGCAAGGTCAATGTGGCAAAGATCAACCATCATGGCCATTATTCCATGCCGGCAAAACTTCTCTCTGCCCTTCAGGCTAGGGTGTATGTCAGCTGCGTGTGGGATCAGCTTCACAACGTGGCGCCGGTGATGGAAAGGATTGCTGACCGCTCACTATATCCCGGCGACAGAATTGTCTGCCCGGGAGTGTTCCCCAAGGAAAGAAGGGAGGAAGATGCAGGGAAGGCCTGGCTGGGTGTAATCAACAAGTCCTCCTTTGGAGGAGGACATATTGTGCTTGATGTACCTGAAGGGGGTAAGGATTATTCAATAACCTACCTCACAGCCGACGACGAGTCGATGAAGGTGCTCAGCGTAATGGATTTCAAGTCCTGAGATTCTATCTCACCTCAAACGAGGTTTCAGTCCTCAGCGGAGTACCGTCTGAGGCGATACCTTCAACGACAATCTTGAATCTCCCGGAATAAGAGGGGGTACGGACCTGGATTTCAGTAGTACCTCCTGCTTTGATATCTATCTGAGGGTGCCAGTAGAGGGTGTGACGGTAGTCGCTTCCTCCTTCAGGAAGGTTGCCGCAGGTAAAGGCAACCGGATAGGATTCACCCTGCCAGTCCACGATCACGACGTTACGGTCGAACTTGAATGAGGATATGTCCCCCTGTTTCGTAACGAAATCGACTACGCCGTTGAAGATGGCATTGCCCAAAGAATAGTTGTAGGGATAGATGTAGATGTCGCCGATGAGCATGGCATCGAACTCAAGGAGTTTCTCGATGTCTTTCACCGGCACTCCGTCAATCATTACCAGCATATTTCCAGAGAACTCGGTGTTATCCCTGACTACCCCTTCCAGAACGGTCTGAATCTGGGGTTTACCTTTTATATCCTTGCGGATACGAAGGTCTGGTGTAATCTCCACAAGCGTTTCCCTGATCGTAGGGAACCGACGGAAGTCATCCAGGTGATACCTTTTGCAAAGCTCATCTGCAAGGAAAACCCCACCTCTCTTAGGAAGGAATTCTGACAGGGTGTCAACCCCGACATTCAGAGATGTCCCAAAAGACTTCATCCGCATTTCCAATGCCTCCCTGGTAGATTCAGACAGTTTGAGTGAAGGGATATCAGGCACTTTAACTCCCAGAAAAGGAGTATCCATAACCAGACGGCATTCCTTTGAATCGTCCAGTCCGATTATCTCACAGACCATATCACGTTTCCCATACAGGTTGCCAGTACGAAAGCTGACTGTTCCATCGGCAGCAATTTTCCCTGCATAGACATCCTCGGCATAACCCGGGAATGCGGCCACTGCCAGCAGATCCATGTCAACCATTACCGATGATGCATCTGCTCCGAAAAGACGGCCATGAAGAGTCTCGCCATCCTTATCCTCAGAACTACCCTCGAACGGTATGGACCTCGTGTCGACAAAATCCGCGAAGGTCTTTCCGGACGGTGACAATAAACCGTCTTCATGGATAACAGAGACACTCACAGTTGCATCTGAAGACATCCTGTTGTCAAGGGAAACCCTGGCAGTCGAAGAGGTAACTGGAGAAGGTTGGACGAACAATTCCACGGAACCAGAGGATTTGCCCCGGGTAATTCCGGAGGAAGTGTAATGGGAAGGTTCAACGATCTCTACCCCACCCTTGATCCTGACTCCGGAGGAAGTATTGAAAACAGACAGTATCCTTGCATCTGCAGCCAAGTCTCCCCTGCCACGGGAAGCTGCCGTATAGGCTACCAATGCATAGTTGCCGGTAGGTGCGGAAAGCGGTATCTGGATTGCACCAGATCCCCTGCCACCAACCAATGCAATCTTGGCTGAAACCAGCTGTCCGGCATCAGAAGATAATTCCACGTAGGCAACGCTGTTCTCTGAAGACAATTTGCCTGAGTTGGGATCTACAGAGAAAACTGAACACCAGACCATGTCCCCCGCAAGGTAAACATCCTTGTCAGTCGAGACCCACACCCTTTCAGTCACTCCAGCATAAGAAGTGAAGGGGAATAGCAACAGGGTAAAAACTATGATTATGGCTATCTTTTTCATGATGCATTATTCTGAAGAGGTTGGCCAGAAAGAAGGCTTGATCTTGGTGCCACCCAAAGCGGTGCATTCCACGCAAGTCTTATCCACCCAATGGCCTGGAGCATCCCTGAGGCGCAACCCATTTTCCCAGGCCTCCAATGGAGTCATCACTCCCAAATCAGTGATATATGGAGGCGGGACATCGTCACCAACAGGCTCAGGCGGCGGGATATAAAGAGATGATATATATATACCCTTTTCAGCTACTTTTGACACTTCTATGTAGCCATAGACGACCTCGAGGGGATCTTCGTCAGAGAAGATGTTACCTATTATCTGGCTTGGATCAGGTTGAGTGAGGGATCCTGTGGAAGTAGAATTGACTTCAATGGAGTGGAGATACTCGTAACACTCTTCGGAAATGTTCCTGGCTTTCAATTTAATATAGTAGAGTGTCTGCATCCTCAGATCCCTTCTGTCAATGTCAAGGATCTTGTAACCGGAAATCCTTTCTCCTCCTGTACTCTTGGCTATTGCCAATCCCACCTGATGGGAATTGTCATAGCTCCAGCAGTTATAAAGGGGTGGTACCTGACCGTTATATGATTTCGCCCTGTTGGCAACGGGATCGAAATAGTACAACGCCATGAACTCTGCGTGGAATTCCCAGATTTCTTCATAATCCCATCGGAAACAGCCCGATCCACCCGGAGATGAGAGGCTGAGCCAAAGATGGGTATATGGATCAGATTCGATATCGTTCTCTTCCCAGGTATAGCTCAAATCATCAATAGAAGGTGCTTTCTGTACTTCCTTCCACTCCGATGAGTAGAATGTAGATCCTCCGGAAACAGGAGTAGCAAGGCGGATCCTGAGACGGTAGGATTTATCAGAAGAAGCCTTGGTCATGTCAATCTCAAACGAGTTGGAAGGATCGGATGATTCGGGATAATACTCCCCTCCCGCATCATCTTCCACCCATACCCATCCCCTCACAGGAGCCACCTCGGCACCTGAAAGTGGTTCAATTGAACCAAGAGTGAACCTTGAGATATCTCCAATGATGATGTCACCCTCAACTACAAGACCAGTAGCATCCCCCGGAACGATATCGGGAGTGAATTCATAGACACAGCCAACCGCTGTAATGGCCGCTATGACCAGAGTCAATATCTTTTTCATCAGAAGAGGATGTTCAGGTTGATATAAGGTATCTGGGTCGCAAAAACGCAGACGCGGTAACCCTTGAGGTTGCGCCCCTGGTCCGTAGAGTAGAAGACCGAATAGGTGTTTTTCCTGCCGGTCACGTTGTAGCATCCCAAAGTGAGGGATGTATGAGTCAAGGCTTTAAGGTAATGCCCGGGATCGATGTTCAGGGCAAGGTCAAGGCGGAAATAATCAGGAATCCTGTAGCTGTTCCTTGCCGAATAGGCCAGACGGTAACCTCCTCCATAGTGATAGTATCCTACCGGAATCGTCACAGGACGTCCTGTTGAATAGTCCAGATTGGCAGAAAAACTGTACCGGGCTGTGATGGCATAATTCGCGACAAGTTTGAAGTCATGAGGCTTGTCATATGCAGCGCTGTACCATTCTCCACGGTTGATTGTGTTGATACCACGGTCCTCCATTTCCTTCAGGAACGTACGTGAATAGGAATAGGATGCCCAACCGCTTAGCTTGCCAATTGTCTTTTTGGCCATGAATTCGACTCCATATGCCTTGCCTTTTGTCCTGACCAGGTCATCTGCAAGATGGTCGTTCATGACGAGGGTCGCACCTGACTTGTAGTCCAGCTCGTTCCATGTATTCTTCCAATAGCCCTCCAGGGACAGGTCAACCTTACCGTCAAACACGGTCCAGTACATTCCACTAGCAGCCTGCCAACCGTCCACAGGAAGGATGTTCTCGTCACATAACTTCCATGTGTCCATCGGAGAGATGGCCGTGGTGTTTGAGATCAGATGGATATACTGTCTCATCGAATTGAAACCAGCCTTGAAAGATAGGTTGTTGTTGACTGAATATTTACCTGAAAGCCTGAATTCCGGTCCAGCATAGAGTTTGGCAGGATCCTTTGCGTAGAAAGTTGAGAGCCTGACTCCGTAGTCCAAAAGGAATTTTTCCCCGGCGGTCCATTCATCACCAAGATAGACGGAAGGCTGAAGGGCGTATTCAGTCTCAAGCGAACGTTCAATGACAGCTGAACCGGGAATCATGGGCTTGATGTGTCCTCCTTCAAGTGCGTAGCCCAGAACCTCGGTTCCATAACTAACCACATGATGGTCTCCTGCAGTCTCGAACTTGAGCCTCGCGAAAGCCTGGTTGATGGCTGTCTCCAGGTTGAACGCCTCATATTCAGAAGAATGGGGCGTCTCGTCCAGGGTGTTCCCATAGAGGTCGATACCGGTGCTGAAGGAGAAAGACGTCCTCCCTGCGCCCTTATGCTTCCATCTCAGTGCAGCATTCAGGCTGTTGTAATGGAAGGTAGTGTCAGGGCTGAATGAGAAATTGTCCTGTGACCAGTAGCCGTAAAGCTGGATGGTGTTGTTGTCGTTCGCCTTGTGGGTGAAGCCGAAATTGAGGTCGGAGAAATCTGCGGTACCGTCCTTGTAATTGCTGCTCTTGATTCTCTTGAGCATCCAGTCGGAATAAGTCATACGTCCTCCCAGAAGGAATGAAGTCTTTCCCTTCTTCAAGGGTCCTTCAAGGTGAAGGCGGCTGGTCATGAGACCAATGCCAAGGGAGCCGTTGATTTTTTCGAAACTACCGTCCTTACCTTTGACGTCCAAAACTGATGAGACTCTTCCTCCATACTCGGCGGGGATGGAACTCTTGAGCAACTCCACACCTTCCACCACGTCCGGATTGAATGCCGAGAAGACGCCGAACATGTGGCTGGGATTGTAGATCGTACCTTCGTTGAATAGGATCAGGTTCTGGTCTGCGGAACCTCCGCGGACATTGAAACCTCCTGAAGCCTCTCCTACTGTCTTGACGCCAGGCAGGGTCAAGACTGCACGAAGGATATCCCCTTCCCCGAAAGCAGAAGGGATCTTATTGATCGTCTTGATACTGACTCTCTCCAAACCGATCTTGGCAGTCCGGTGGTTCATCCTGGTGTCAGCAGAAATCATCGCACTGTTGAGCATGGTCACCCTCTCGGTCATGGTCAAATCAAGACCTCCAGGACCATTTACCACCACCTTGAGGTGCATGTCCTGCTTGGTAAGTTCATTGAAATTGATGACGTTTTCGCCTACAGGAATCGTTATTGAATACTGTCCCCGAGCATCTGTCAGCGCATAAGTAGATGTGTTGTCATCCCAGACGGTCACATCGGGGAGTGGCTGACCTGTAGCCGCATCCCTTACGGTACCGGAAACCTTGACCTTGCCACGTTGGGGATGCGCTGGATCACCAATCTGGTAAATCTTGTTCTGGTACATTGCACGAACAGACTCCTCAAGGGAATCCAAGCGGGCAAGTTCTTCTGTCATATCCTTCATGAAATAACCCTCAGGAAGGCTCTCCCTGTCACTCCTGTTCTTCTGGAAAGAGACTGAAGGTGTCTCCATGTGAATAGAAGAACGGCTGACCTCATGCCATTGGGCAGCTGCCTTTTCAACAGGTCCGGGCCCTGAAACAGGCAGGATGATCTGTTTCTGGAGCCTTTGGAAAGCTTTCTTTCCCTTAACCTCTGAAAGGACACCGTCTTTCAAGGACCATTGCCTGCGGTCGATCTTATAATAGGTAATCAGTTCCGAACGGTAATCCGGATCGATGTACCCCAATTCCTTGACTGTATTGTGGTCTCCAGGGAAAGACAGCATCTTTTTGTCGACCCTGTCTAGCAAAGCGATATCGCCATCCATCAGGACCTCATAAAAACCCTCGGCAGCACTGTCCACTCCAAGATAACGTAAGTTTACGAACTTGCGGTCACCCATAGTGAACCACGGAATCTGCCGTCTGTCCGGTATGATGGAAACATGGTCCTCGTCCTGCCTTACTCCGATTTCCTGAAGTGACGCATCGTAATCAATCAGGACATCGGGATACAGGACTCCGTCGAAGATGACTGTACCGATCTTCGATCCGATGTGATCCAGATAGGGGGTACCATTGAAGGTGGCGGAATTGTAACGCCGTGAAACCCGGCCCCTGAACAGGATCGGCTGTCCATCGTCCCCAACGACACCCTGGGCCGAACCAGGAAGGAAGGACAGCAGGAATATGGCTATCGCCATGCAGGTTTTCCTTGACATTATTTGTTAAGTTGTCTACTTGACTCTCAATTTCTTCCCAAGACGGAGAGTTGTCCTCTCGGAGATTCCGTTAAGCTGGCAGAGTTTCCTG
>JAEEGL013686030.1_pt1 | contig 14221 bp, 11 predicted proteins | sample 9134231 | NCBI WGS metagenome assembly JAEEGL01 (sample SAMN16246548, study PRJNA631951) | gut metagenome | biome: gut microbiome; feature: rumen; material: fiber-attached | host: Bos | place: Iran: Karaj | collected 2018-10 | reverse complement strand
GCCTGTTTTCCGGGTCCGTGATCTCCAGGTCGGATTTGTTCTTGGAGCCGTTCGCATCCATATACATCACGCCGTCCACAATCCAAAGCTTCATTGCGGCAGATTCACCGAGCAGGGACATGGAAAACTCCACGTAGGACTCATCATCCGTTATTGTATCCAGATCATGCTTGTCTGACAGAATCCTGATATCCACAGGAATGTTCAGTTCAAACCCTTCGACGTTGACACCAATGCCCATTTCACCATCCATGGTCAGGGACTGGGTATCTTTGTCCTTTTCATACGCCTGCTTAAGGACAGCTTCCGGGCTGTCTGCCTTGCACGCCGCAAGCGAAAGAATCAGAAGCGCAGCCATTATCTTTTTCATGTTCGAGTTCTCCCTTTTCTTTATTAAACCATATTGAAACCTACAGACAAGTCCGAGGTGTGCTGCCTTTCATTATACTATTGCTCAATAAAAAGGGATACTCTGTGTATCCCCTTCTGTATCCTGTCTACTCGCCGAATGTCAGCAGGAACCAGTTTCTCTTGCCCTTGCGGATGATGGAGAACTCGCCGTCAAAGGCTGCCTTCTTCTCCAGGACGGCATCCATTGCGGCTCTATCACCGTTGACCTGGATGGAGCCCTGCTTCAGCAGTGTCCGCGCTTCGGATTTACTCTTGGCAACGCCTGCTTCCACCAGTGCATCGATGATGCCGGTACCGTCCGCAATCTGCGTACGCGGTGCTTCGTTCAGGCCGTCCTTGAGTTCTTCCACCGTGAGATCCTTGATGGATCCGTTGAACAGTGTATCCGTGATCTTCAGTGCCTTTGCCAGGCCGTCCTCTCCATGAACGATCGCTGTCAGTTCCTCTGCCAGAGCCTTCTGGGCTTCTCTCTTCTCCGGTGCAGCCTTCATGGACTCTTCCAGAGCCATGATCTCTTCCGGTGTACGCAGGGACAGTCTCTTCAGGTAGTCGATGATGTCCGCATCCGGTGTATTGAGCCAGAACTGGTAGAATTCGTAGGCATTCGTACGTTTCGGATCCAGCCAGACGTTCTTTCCTTCGGACTTGCCGAACTTGGAGCCGTCGGACTTGGTAATCAGCGGTGAGGTGATGCCGAATACCTTCTCCTGATCACCCATGATCTTGCGGATCATTTCAACGCCGGTCACCAGGTTGCCCCACTGATCACTGCCGCCGATCTGGGCATCGAGGCCCATATCCCTGTGCATGATGTAGAAATCGATCGCCTGCAGGATCGTGTAGCTGAATTCCGTAAAGGAGATGCCGGAATCCAGACGCTTCTTGATGGTATCCTTCTGCAGCATGTACGCAACATTGAACAGTTTGCCGTAATCACGCAGGAACTCCAGCAGCGTCATCGGTCCCAGCCAGTCATAGTTATTGATCATAACAGCCGCGTTATCGCCCTCAAACGAGAGGAACTTCGCCAGCTGGTTCTTGATGCACTCTGCATTGTACTGCGTTTCTTCGATCGTGAGCAGCTTCCGTTCCGTTGTCGGTCTCGGGTCGCCGATCATACCTGTTCCGCCGCCGGACAGCGCTACCGGAATGTGTCCTGCATTCTGCCATCTTCTGAGCAGAAGGACCTGCTGGAGGTGGCCGACATGGAGGGAATCAGCTGTCGGGTCAAATCCACAGTACAGCATCATCCGTGTCTTCATTCTTTCCCGAAGACCATCCAGATCCGTCACATCCTTGACGAGACCCCGCCATTGCAATTCTTCCAAAAAATCCATAATCACATTTTCCTTTCCGGGACTTAAAAAGCGTCCCTATTGTCTAAGGACGCCTCAGCGCGGTACCACCTTAGTTCATGTCCAGGACATGCACTCATCTTTCCCTTTAACGCAGGGGACCACGTTCTGCCTTTTGAGACAGAAAGCTCCCGGATGTATTCAACCTGTTTCCTCGCGTCTCCTTCCACCGCCCGGAGCGTCTCTCTTCGGATTCCGCAGGCCTACTTGTTCCGTTCACAGCCACGTATAATCTACACCTGCGGCAGACTCTCTGTCAATCTTTCGTTGTCTGCCTCGGTGTAAACAGATAGCTCAGTTCAATCTCCTTGTCAATCCCGCTGTCCTTCTGCAGCATCTTCGTCATCACACGCATGGATACAGCACCGAGATCATATGAGGGAATCGAGAAACTGGAGATCTGAGGACGGACCATGGAGTTGTACTTGGTGTCGATGACACATACGATTTCCAGCTCCTCCGGTACCTTGATGCCCGCTTCCTTCGCTGTATTCAGGATGGCCATTGCCTGACTGTCCCGGTAGCCTATCATAACATCCGCCCGGTGATCCTTGAACCATCTGGACAGGAAGGCATAGGATGTTCTTGTTTCGGCAGGAATCCTCAGGAATCCATCGAATTCCATACCCTTCCGCTTGTACGCATCCTGGGCACCGAGAATCATCTGCTCGCAGGCAAACGGATTCTTCCGGTCTTCTACGATTGCGATCTTCGTTTTGTTCTCTTCCAGATACTTTGTCGTCAGTTCAAAGATCGCTTTCCTGATGTCTACATAGACACAGCATACATTGGCCGCATTGAAACGGTTCCCGATGACAACCATGGGAATGCTGTATCTTGCAAGTTCCTCCATCTCTTCCACAAGAAGCTTGTCGTTGTAGAGGATGACACCGTCTACATTCGATTTGATGATATCGTCGATCACATCACCGATTGCTGTGATGCCATCTGTAATCGTATGCAGCATGATGTTGTAGTTGTAGATCTTTGCCACATCGATCAGACCGTTGATGATCTGGCCGGTATAGGTAAAGCTGGCTTCCGGAATGACCAGGGCGATCGTCGTCGTCTTCTGCAGCGCCAGTCCCTGGGCAATGGCATTGGGCTTGTAACCGAGCTTCTCGATCGCTGCCTGTACCCTTGCACGGGTCGGTGCCTTTACAACACTGCTGCCGTTAATGACTCTAGATACCGTTGCCAAAGATACACCCGCTTCACTCGCTACGTCATATATCGTTACTCTCTTCATAAGCGTGTACCTCCGCCGCCGTTCTATTTCTTCGCAAACAGTCCCTTCAGAGCATCTATCCCTTTATTGACCGTGTCCTTGATCTTCTTCCCGAATGTCTTTGCCTCTTCACTGGTTACGGTTTCGGTAACCTTTTCCTTAACGGTAGTGAACCCTTCGCCTACCTTTGTTTTTGCCTTGTCGAAGTTCTCCTTCATCTTCTCCTGCGTTTCATCAGGAATACGCTCATCAAGGAAGCTTACAGCCTTGTCCCTGGCGTTCTTCGCTGTCTCGGCAGCCTGCTGGAAACGAGGATCCTCCTTCAGATCGCCATAGGCCTTCTTGGCTGTATCAACAGCCTTGACCGCGTTGTTCTTGATGAAGTCCACGGTCTTGTCAAGATCGACATTCTCGCGGATCTCCGTTACCTTGCCGGTCACCTTGTCCTTCATTTCATCCAGCTTCTCTGCAGCGTTGTCCTTGATCTCGGCGATTCTTTCCTTCTGTTCTTCGTTCAGACCGAATTCCGGAACAGTGAACTTCTTCTCTTCCTCTGTATCCTTCTTCTCTGTAATCTCTTCGATCTTCTTCTTCAGATCATCCACGGTCTTCTCGATATTGTTGATGGGTTCTTCCAGCTTGTCCGCTGCTTCTTCCGCTGTTTCCTGTACGGCGTCCACTGCTTCTGCAGCAGCTTCCTCCGCTGCTCTGTCAAGCTCCTCTACGGTCTCCTTGACATCTTCAATGATCTTCTTTTCATCACACATGGGTTTCTTCCTCCTTTTCTTCGCGTTCGTCCATCAGAACATCCGCGCCATCTTCTTCATAAACATCAAACCCGGCCGGTTCCTCTTTGGTCAGGTGCGCACTGACGTACTCCTTCAGCTTTCCGGTCGTCTCTCCGGCATTCTCTGCCGCTCTGGAGAAACCATCCATCACCTTGTCATGTACATCATTGAGTGTATTGCTGTATTTCACAACGGTATCCAGCGGTGCCTGTACTTTGGCGATGCTGTCATCCATCTTGCGCAGCGTCGGATCAAGCTTTGTTACGGTGTCTGTAATCCCGTCAATCAGCTTCCAGCATTTCTTCAGCAGCACGCACAGAAAAACAAGAACCAGAGCACCGAGGATCGGCAGAATCTCCCTGGAAACAACCGCCAGGTCGTGTATCAATGCATCCATAATCAAAATCTCCTGTATTCATCCAAATTATATCGCATTCATGAAACCATTTTCAATGTAAAATACTGCAGGTATTTACATAAAAGGTTTCCCTGCTGTGCAGAGAAACCTGTTCCATCATTCCTGCTCCGTTTTCCGGATCAGCGCTTTGATTACTCTTCGTTCTGCTGTTTCCAGAATCGTGACTTCGATATTCCTGTAGCGGAAGGAACTGCCCGCCTCCGGGAATCCCTCCAGCATCTCGATGCACCAGCCGCCGACTGTCTCGCTCTCGAAATCGAACTGATCCTCATTCCAGCCCAGAAGCTCCAGGAACTCGAACACCGGTGTATCACCATAGACTTCGTATTCGTTTTCCTTCTTTTCCAGTATGCCTTCTTCTACAACATCCGTTTCATCCCAGATGTCCCCGACCAGCTGCTCCAGAATATCCTCCATCGTGACCACACCCAGTGTACCGCCGTACTCATCGGTAACGATGGCAAGGTGCTGCTGGGCTTTCCGCAACTGTTCCAGCGCATCCGGGAGCTTGATGGTCTTGTACAGGAAGCACGGCTCCATCATCATACTGTTCATATTTACTTCAGGATCGTCGATCACCGCCTTGAGATAACGGTTCAGGGACAGAATGCCGATGACATGATCAATGCTTTCATCGTAGACCGGTATACGGGTATACGGTGAGTTTTCTATGATATCCCAGATCTCATCCCGGTCATCATCTATATCAATAGCTGTGATATCGATCCTCGCTGTCATGACTTCCGAGACGGAGATGTCTGCGAAATCAATGGCCGCACTGACCAGTTCCGAAGAATCCTGGTCTATGATCTCCTCATCCTCGGCCGTTTCAATGATCGAATGCAGTTCTTCCACCGCAGCCTCTTCGTCATCGCTCTCCTCACCTTTCAGGGCGGCGGTCAGCAGGTTCACCAGGCTGACCACAAGCCATGTAACAGGCTTCAGAACGATCATAAGCACACGGATGATACCGGAATACTTCATTGCGTACACCGTCGCATTCTTACTGGCAGCGATCTTGGGGATGGTCTCTCCGAAGACGATGACCAGCAGTGTAATGATGGCTGTAGAGGCCCATGCGTACTGCTCAGCCGCAAGCAGGATCACCAGTACGGAACCCAGGGAAGATGCTGCAATGTTCACCAGATTGTTGCCGACCAGGATCGCTGAAAGTGCATCATCGTACCTGTCGGTAATCTTCACTGCCCTTGCGGCAGCTTTGTCACCGTCTTCCATTGCGTTTTCCAGACGCACTTTATTGCAGGATGAATAGGACATCTCCGAAGCCGAGAAGAACGCGGAGCAGACAATGCAGGCTGCGATTGCCGCTATGATCACCGTAATCATGCCATCTTCCTCCCGATGTTCTCCTGCGGATCCTGCGGGAACACCTGTACCAGCAGCCGGATGATCCGGTTCTGCTTCATACTGAGAACGGAGATCTCGGCACCATGGCTGGTGAACCGGTCTCCCTCTTTAGGAATGCGGGCAAAGCTCTCATAAGCCAGCTCACTCATCAGTTTGTTTGTCAGTTCTTCCTCTTCTTCCTCACTGTATTTCAGCCCCAGCTCATCAAAAACACCCAGAACCGGTTCCTCTGCACTGATGCTGTAGGAATCATCCGACAGGCGGATGATCGGTTCATCCACCTGATCATCTTCGTCCCAGATCTCCCCGACCAGTTCCTCCAGGATATCCTCGACGGACACAATACCGAGCGTACCACCGAAATTGTCGGTAACAATCGCAACGTTCATCTTGGCCTTGGACATGACTGTCAGTACATCATTGACCTTTGCGGACTGGTGAACGAAGAAAGGCTCATCCAGCAGTGCGCGCAGATCATCCACACGACCCTCATTGATGTACTTGCGGATATACTTACGGATCTGCAGGATGCCGACAACGGTATCAATGTTGTCCTGATAGACCGGCATGCGGCTGTGGTTTTCCCGCTTGATCAGAGCCAGGATTTCCTTCTGCGTCATATCAATATCGATTGCGGCTACATCCACCCGGCTGGTCAGTATACTGCCGACAGTAACATCCTGGAACTGCAGTGCGGAAGAAATCAGATCCCCCTGCTCTTCATCCAAAGTACCGTCTTCCGTCATATCTTCAATGATGTCGTACAGCTCGTTCTCGGTCACGGACACTTCCGCTTCTTCGCTGAAGAACCGGCTGGCCATATTGCCGATACTGCTGAGCAAGGCAGAAAACGGCCGGAGAATCATCATCAGGAAACGCAGCATCCCTGCTACAGCCAGGCTGCAGCGTTCACTGTACTTGCGGGCAAAGCTCTTCGGCAGCATTTCACCGAAGAAAAAGACAACCAGCGTCATGACAATCGTTGAGATGGATACAGCGGATAATCCCCAGATCCGTGTAACCATGACCGTCGTAACGGATGCGGCTGCCAGATGGACGATATTCGTACAGATCAAAAGAGTCGTGATGGCACGGTCAAAGTGTTCGATCACATAGAGCGCGTTGACAGCGCTGCGTTCATCCTTTTCCGCCCGGGCACGGATCCGTGCCTTGGGTACAGACGCAAAGGCTGTTTCACATACAGCAAAATACATAGCTGCCAGGATCAATGCTGTTACGATCAGAACAGACGATCGGGTACTGTCATCCATACAGGAATATCACGCTCCTTATCAATATGTATAGGATTATCGCATATTCCTGTCTGTGATGCAAATAGACAGCCGGGAAAAGAAAAAGCGGAACCATGGTTCCGCTCATATAATGCTTATTCCGGTTCAGGCTTTCTTCAGCATATCCGCCAGCCAGTAGATGTCCTTGGAGGACATGAACAGGAAGACAGCCGGCTTTTCCTGTGCCAGAAGCTTTGCGCCTTCTTCATCCTCCGGCAGAATGACTGCCCGGGGGATTCTCTCCTGCAGATAGTCGATATTGATATCCGTACCATCCTGCTTGTCATCAATGCTGGTGAAATCGCACAGGTAGACCTTGTCTGCAGCGTCCAGCTGCTTCGCAAAGTCATCCGCGAAGAACTTGACACGGGAGGCTCTGTGCGGCTTGAAGATGACAACCAGCTTCCTGTCCGGGAAACGTTTGCGGGCAGCTGCAATCGTTACACCGACTTCTGTAGGATGATGCGCATAGTCGTCGATGTAGATGTTGTCTCCGTCCTTCTCTACCACGAAGCGGCGCTTTGCGCCTCTGAAGCGGGACAGACCCCTCTCGATCTGCTCCGGTGTCATTCCTTCCAGGATACCGACACCGATGGTTGCCAGACCGTTCAGCAGGAGATGGTGGCCGATGAACGGCAGGTCGAAATGACCGAACCTTTCTCCTTTGAACAGTACATCGAAGCTCATGCCGTCCAGACGCTCATCTACATTGACCGCCTGGATGTCATCATTGTCTTCCAGTCCGTACCAGTAGTGCGGCACGGCAATATCCATTTTACGCGCTTCTTCATCCTCGCCGTAGATGACCATGGCCTTACGGACATTGCGGGAGAACTGCTCGTAGGCACTGCGGTAATCCGCCTTGTCCTTGAAATAGTCCACGTGGTCAATGTCTACATTGGTCACGATAGCATAGTCCGGATGATAAGCCAGGAAATGACGGCGGAACTCATCCGATTCCAGTGCGAAGTACTTCGTATCGGGAGCGATATGCCCGGTACCGTCTCCGATCAGCCAGCCGGTCGGACCGGCTTCCTGCAGCATTTCCGACAGCATGGTTGTCGTTGTCGTCTTGCCATGGCTTCCGGCCGCGGATACCAGAGCATACGGCTCAAGGAATTTTCCTACAAACTCATGGTAGCGCGCACAGACGCAGGTAGGATTGTTCCGGGCAGCGATGACCTCCGGGAAATCCTCAAGGAACGCATTGCCGATGACAACGTTCATATTGTCCTTGATGTTCGCCGGATCAAAATCATGGATCTTGATCCCGCGGGCATGCAGACCTTCTTCCGTAAAGTAGTGCTTGTCCTGGTCACTGCCCTCCACATCATAGCCGAGATCCTTCAGCATGCAGGCAAGCGCAGCCATTCCCGTGCCTTTGATACCGATAAAGAAATACTTCTCCATGTTACTCACCTTCCCTGTCCGTACGGAATACTGTTGTTGTATCGACTTCGTCCGGTTCATCGAACAATGAAGCCTGAACGAGTTCTTCTTCATCCCTGCGGTTCAGAATATCATCCAGTGAGAAATCCGGAACGCGTTCTTCCGCTTCCACTTTTCTGGGTGCCGGTGTCATCTCTTCCATACGGTTGGATTTCTCCACTGTCGTCTGGATTACGGAAGGACGGTCCTCTGTCTTGATCCCGTACATCGGAGAAATGATCTGCGGCATGTATTCTTCCTTGCCCTTCTTTGTGCTCGGTGCAGCACTGGTTGCCATGGAATCCACATCCTTTTCCGCAACACCGAAATACGGGCTGATAACCGGCTGGAATTCATAGGAAGGCTTTTTGTTGTTTTTGGCATCCGCTGCCTTTGCGCTCTGCGGCTTTCTTCCCGGGCGTACCGGTGCCTGATAGGCAGGCGCAGGACGGGCAGTCAGATCATCGATGTTCAGGCTCGCCGACTTCTTTTCCGGCTCCGGCTTCTTCTCCGGTTCCGGCTCCTTGTACACAGGTGCAGGCGGCACTTCTGCAGGCTTCGCCTTGGGCATCTCCGTTGTGACATCGATCCGCTTCATCGCCGGCTTCTCTGCAGGCGCTTCCTCCGCAGGCTTCTCCCTGCGGCGTTTCGGCTGTACTTCGATTACCTCTTCTTCCTCTTCAATTTCATCGTCATCTTCTTCAAAAAAGAGATCCTGGAATTTCTTGAACATTATGCATCCTCCCTTTCTCCATCCATTCTATTTTACATTGAAAAGACTATCATGTTAAGTCATTCATCAAACTGTACCTGCGGTGTCTTTTCCGGTTCCGGATTCTGATCGTCACTGTTCACCAGCAGTTCGTCGATCACACCGCTCTCCGGTGAAATGCGCTCGAACAGATCCAGCTTTTTCCGGGTGCTTGAGATCATTTCCCTGTGGGAAAATGCATCCAGCACCAGTACACGGTCCACCCGCACGCTCATCGCGGTTGCCAGCATCGCTGCGGCAATGTCCGGCACATGCCCTTCATCCGTACAGGCACCCATGCATACGCGGTCATCCTCATAGTCTATGTATACCAGCTCGCCCGCACGGTACAGGCAGAGCGCGTATATATGCTCAATGTTGTCCGCATCTCGGTACTTTCCTTCATGCTTCATCAGCTGCTTCCCGGACAGGGTTTCATGCGCCGCTCCCGTATAGTACGCACTGTTGATGATGCCGCGTACATTCAGGTTCATCGTGAATTTCACTCCATTGAAGCTGAACACATTGCCTGTTTCATCGGAGGAGATCCTGCCGATTCCCGGCTGCAGATAGTAGGAATAGTACAGGTGATCGTAGTTCGGCCGGGCTGCCTGCTGTTTTTCCGTCTGTTCCAGTGCAGCGTACGTCTGCTGTTCCAGGGACGATGAAACCACCGTGCACCCTGTGCACAGTACCAGCAGAATACCGATCACGATACGCATGGTTTTCATGAGTCTATATTAGCATACTCATTGTTTTTTTGAATAAGCACACAGTTGGTAGACCGGCAGGCCCTGTTCCAGAAAACGCTGTTCATATTCCGTTACAGCGTCCTCCTCATGCGGTGTGCGCCGGTAGTTCACAGAAAACTCCTTCAGCGTGAATCCGTTTTCCAGCAGATACAGTACGGAATCCTCGAACAGTTCCTGATTGTCCGTCTTCATCCGGATGCAGCCATCATCCTTCAGGATCATGCGGTACATCTCCAGGAACCGGGCGCTGGACAGTCTTCTCTTATGGTAGCGGGTCTTCGGCCAGGGATCGGAAAAGTTCAGATGAATGACATCCGCTTCCTTCTCCGCAAACCATTCCGTGAGATGTTCCGCATCCCCCACAATCATCCGTTTTCTGTCCAGATCCGTTCCGTTTTCCACTGCCTTGCGTACAGCCACGGCAGCCGCGCTGCGGTCCTTCTCGATGCCGATCCAGCCGGTCCTCGGATACATCGCCGCCATGGTGTTCATATAGTCACCCTTGCCGGTTCCGATCTCTACATGGATTTCCTCTGCACCCAGCACTTCCTGCCAATGACCGCGCAGTTCCTTCGGATCCATCAGTGCATAATCACTGTGCTCCTCCAGATAGGGATCCGCCCATTTCTTTTTACGCATTCTCATAATGTTTGCCCAAAAAGAGGAAGCTTACGCCTCCTCCTTCTTTTTGAATACCCGTTTGTCAACCGGTTTGCCGCTGCGGTTCCGGTTTCCACCCTTCTTCGGTTCTGTATATCCTTCCGGCTTCGGCGTGCATGCCCGGGCAGATACCTTGACTTTTCCGGTCGCTTCATCAATGTTGATGACCTTGACCTTGATTTCATCGCCTACATGCAGCGCATTGGCGATCTTGTCGGTACGCTCCCAGGATACTTCGCTGACATGCAGCAGTGCATCCGTGCCTGCGAACAGTGTAACGAAAGCGAACGAATCACGCACTTCACTGACAACAGCGTCGAACACTTCACCGACATGCGCTACCCGCGTCAGTTCCTCGATGATGCCCTTTGCTTTGTCGACCATTTCCTGATTCATGTGGTAGATTGCGACAGTGCCGTCTTCCTCGACATTGATCTTGACATTGTCACAGTCCGCAATGATCTGGTTGATCACTTTTCCGCCGGTGCCGATGACATCCTTGATCTTGTCGACCGGAATGTGCATGAGTACAACCTTCGGTGCATATTCGGACACATGCTCACGCGGTGCACTGATGGCTGTCTCCATATTGTCCAGAATCTGCATTCTGCCCTTATGCGCCTGTGCCAGTGCTTCGCGCAGAATCTCCTGCGTGATTCCGGTAACCTTGATGTCCATCTGCAGTGCTGTGATGCCGTTCCGTGTACCGGCGACCTTGAAGTCCATGTCACCGTAGTGGTCTTCCATACCCTGGATATCCGTCAGGATGGAATAGGAGTTTCCGGTTGTAATCAGACCCATCGCCACACCGGCGACCATCGCCTTGATCGGTACGCCTGCCGCCATCAGGGACATGGTACCGGCGCAGATGCTCGCCTGGGAACTGGATCCATTGGACTCCAGTACTTCCGCTACCGTACGGATGGTATAAGGGAACTCTTCGGTTGTCGGCAGTACCTGGCGCAGTGCTCTCTCACCGAGCGCACCGTGTCCGATCTCCCGTCTTCCCGGGGATCCCATACGGCCGGTTTCACCGACCGAGAACGGCGGGAAGTTGTACTGGTGCATGAAGACCTTCTCCTTGATCGGTGTAACATCATCAATGATCTGAGCATCATCCAGCGTACCCAGTGTCGTCACGGACAGCACCTGCGTCTCACCGCGGGTGAACAGTGCTGAGCCATGCGTACGCGGCAGCAGATCGATCTGGCTGTCCAGTGCGCGCAGTTCATCCAGCGCTCTTCCGTCCGGACGGATCTTCTCTTCCGAGATCAGGCGGCGTACTTCCCCTGCCTCGATCTCCACACAGTATTCCTTGGTCTGCTTCAGGGCTTTCGCCTTTGCAGTATCGTCTTCAAACGCAACGTTCTCACCGACTTCTTCAACCATCTTCGCGGTCAGTTCGTCAATCTTTCCGTAGCGCTCCAGCTTGCCCTTGATCGATACAGCTTCTTCTATATCACGGCGGCCGTGTTCATCCACATATGCCTTAACACGCGGATCGATCTCGTACAGCACGACTTCCATCTTTTCCTTGGCACATGCCGCAATGATCTCTTCCTGGATCGCACAGAGCTCCTTGATGCACTCATGACCGAAGGCCAGTGCTTCCAGCATTTCTTCTTCGCTGACTTCCTTTGCGCCGGCTTCAACCATGTTGATGGCAGCCTTTGTGCCGGCAACGGTCAGATCCAGTGTGGCTCTTTCTGCCTGTTCAATGGTCGGATTGACGACCAGTTCACCGTCCACCTTGCCGATCTTGACACCGGCAATCGGTCCATTGAACGGAATGTCCGAAACACAGATTGCCAGCGACGAGCCGAACATCGCAGCCATTTCACTGCTGCAGTCCGGATCTACGGAAAGCACTGTGTTGACAACCTGAACCTCATTGCGGAAGCCTTCTGCGAACAGCGGGCGGATCGGACGGTCGATCAGACGCGCGCTCAGTGTCGCATGATCGCTCGGACGTCCTTCCCGGCGCAGGAAACTGCCCGGAATCTCGCCTACTGCATAAAGCTTCTCATTGTAAAGCACCGTCAGCGGAAAGAAATCTGTATCCTTCGCTTCGTGACTCGCTGTCGCCGTGGACAGCACGACCGTATCCTCGTAGCGGACCAGAACAGCCCCTCCGGCCTGTTTGGCGATCTCACCGTTCTCGACAGTGAGTGTACGGCCATGGAAATTCCAACTCTTCTTAAACTTCTCCATCTCAATTTCCTTACTTGTATATATAACCAGGATATTCTACCACACGTTCCCGGTTAAACCAAATACTATTCAACGCTCTTCAAGGATTCCACCATTGTGATCCTTCTCAGCTTGCCTGCCATCATCCGGTTGACCAGCAGGCCGAATGCGATGGTCATCAGGATGGAATACAGCACATGCAGCGGCGCCAGTGCTCTGCCGAACATGATATAGTCCATTTCTACCTGCCCCATGATGTATCTGTGCATCACTCTGCCCATCGGTATGCCGGCGAGGGAGCCCAGGAAGATCAGGATGTTGTTCTCTTTATAGATGTACTCTTCCACCTCCCTCGGGCGGAAGCCGAGCACCTTGAGCGTAGCGATCTCCCGCTGCCGTTCCGATATATTGATGTTCGTCAGATTGCCCAGCACCACAAAGGCCAGTGCCATGGACGAGATGATCAGAACGCCTACGATCATATCCAGGGAGTCGACCATCTTTTTGAAATTATCCAGTACTGCTGTATTGAACTCCATACTGGCAACCGCAGGATCCTGGGTCAGCCTTCTCTGTACAGCGTCGCTGCTTTCCTTGCTGGAGAGTGTGATCAGGATGGTATCCTTCCTGGGCACTGTACCGAATACGGACCGGTAATAGTTCTCCGTCATGATGGCATAGTGCTGGATATACATCTCGCAGATCCCGCTGATCCGCACATCGCGCACCATGCCGTTCGCTCCTTCAAAGCGTACAGTATCTCCAACGGACAGATCCAGATTCTCTGCCATCCGTTCACTGATGATGATTCCGGTATCATCGAGCACAAGAGGTACATGCCCTCTTCTGGTACGCAGCAGATAGACATCGGATACCTCGTCATCCTGGGAGAATACCTGGGTGATGACGGTTTCATCCGGGTATCCCGGTCTGGACGCAATGGCGGTATACCCTGCCGTTACGAAAGCACGGGAAACCCCTTCGTCCCTCTCCAGTTCAGCCGCGTAGCTTCGCACCTGGGAAACGCTCAGATCACTGTTCAGACGGGCAATGCCGTTGTAGTGCACCAGTTCATCGAACTGGATATCCACCATGGAGTTGATGGAATATTTGACACCGAATCCTGTCAGCAGCAGCGCCGTGCATCCTGCTACACCGATCACGGTCATGATCAGCCGTTTCTTGTAGCGGGCCAGGTTGCGCACCGTTACCTTCCAGGTAAAGGACATCCGGTTCCACAGAGCAGGAATCCGGGCAATCAGTGTGTTCCTGCCGATCTTCGGTGCCTTCGGCCGCATCAGCTCCGCAGGCATGCCCTTCATATCCTTCATGCAGGTGTACCAGGTAATGCCCAGCAGGACCGCTATGAACATGACGGTTGTCGTAATGATGAGCCGCCAGGGAATGAAGATCTTCATCGGCGGCAGGATATACATCATCCGCCAGGCATTGTATACAATGGCCGGAATGCTCAGAAGACCGGCAACAGAGCCGAGAAGCGAACCGATCAGCCCGGCGCTCAGTGCGTACACCAGGTATTTCAGCGCTGTCTGCAGCCTTGTATAGCCCAGCGCCAGCAT
>JAEEGL013261694.1_pt1 | contig 14221 bp, 11 predicted proteins | sample 9134231 | NCBI WGS metagenome assembly JAEEGL01 (sample SAMN16246548, study PRJNA631951) | gut metagenome | biome: gut microbiome; feature: rumen; material: fiber-attached | host: Bos | place: Iran: Karaj | collected 2018-10 | reverse complement strand
TGAAGAGCACCAAGACCACCATCCCCTTCGTGAAGAATCACGAGTTTGACTACCGCTGGCTCTCGCCGGTCAAGGGCGCCTGGGGCTGGTACTTCAAATGGGGCATTTACGTGCTCATGATCATCCTGGTCATCACCGCCTGTTCCAACGGCACCAACCTCACCGACGGCCTGGACGGCCTGGCGGCGGGGACATCGGCCATCGTGGGCGTGGTACTGGGCGTAATAGCCTGGCTGGGAGGTAACCTCATCGATTCCCACTTCCTGAACATCATGTACATTCCGGGATCCGGAGAGATAGCCATCTTCATGAGTGCTTTTGTAGGGGCCCTGGTGGGTTTCCTCTGGTACAATTCCTTCCCCGCACAGGTGTTCATGGGAGACACCGGCAGCCTTACCATCGGCGGAATCATCGGCGTCAGCGCCGTGCTCATGCGTAAGGAACTGCTCATTCCCCTGCTGTGCGGCGTGTTCTTCGCCGAGAGCCTCTCGGTGCTGCTGCAGCGCAGCTATTTCAAGTTCACCCGCAAGCGCACGGGTACCGGCAGGCGCATCTGGAGCATGGCTCCGCTGCACCACCATTACCAGGACAAGAAGGCCCCTGAAGGTCCGGTGCTCTTCCCCAAACCGGTCCCCGCGCAGCACGAAGCGAAAATCACCGTCCGTTTTTGGATTGTTCAGATATTGTTGGCAGTAAGTACGTTAGCATTGTTAAAGATCAGATAATTATAATAACAAGATGTCTAGAGTTGTTGTTTTGGGTGGCGCTGAAAGTGGAGTGGGCGCCGCAGTATTGGCCAAAGTGAAAGGTATGGATGTGTTCCTGAGCGACAAGGGACAGATCAAGAAAGAGTATGCCGATACCCTTCGCAAGTGGGAGATTCCCTTCGAGGAGGGACAGCATACGGAGGACCTCATCCTCAATGCCGATGAGGTGGTGAAGAGCCCCGGCATCCCCGGGACGGTTCCCATGGTGCAGAAGATCCGGGAAAGAGGCATCCGCGTAGTTTCGGAGATCGAGTTCGCCAGCCGTTACGACTCGGCCAAGAAGATCTGCATCACCGGCTCCAACGGCAAGACCACCACAACCTCCCTAATCTACTACCTGCTCAAGAACGCCGGCCTCAACGTGGGCCTGGGCGGCAATATCGGCAAGAGTTACGCCTATCAGGTGGCCACCGAGCACTTTGACTATTATGTGCTGGAAATCAGCAGCTTCCAGCTGGACGACATCTATGACTTCCGGCCGGACATCGCCATCATCACCAACATCACTCCCGACCACCTGGACCGCTACGACCACAAGATGGAAAACTACGTGGCCGCCAAGTTCAACATTACCCGCAACCTCACCCAGGACGACTGCTTCATCTTCGATTCCGATGATGCCATCACCATCGGCCATCTTAACAACATTGTCCTGCGCTGCAAGATGCTGCCTTTCACCCAGGAGAAAGAAGTGCCGCAGGGTGCTTTCCTCCGCGGTGGAAAGATGGTCATCCGCTACGAGAAAGAGGAGACCGACCTCTTCCTGGAAGAGCTGGCCCTGGGCGGTAAGCACAATATCTACAACTCCATGGCGGCGGCCCTGGCAGCCAAGGCCACTGGCATCGAGAACGAGGTCATCCGCAAGTCCCTGGCTACGTTCCAGCCCATCGAGCACCGTCTGGAGCCCGTGCTGAGCATCAAGGACGTGCTGTACATCAACGACTCCAAGGCCACCAACGTAGACAGCGCCTGGTATGCCCTGGAATGCCAGAAGCGGCCCGTGGTATGGATTGTGGGCGGCACGGACAAAGGTAACGACTACAGCGTGCTGGAAGACCTGGTGAAAGAGAAAGTGAAGGCCATCGTGTGCCTGGGTGTGGACAACACCAAGATCCATGCGGCCTTCGAGAAACTGGTTCCCATCATTGCCGATACCGCCAGTGCCGAAGAAGCCGTGCGCAAATCGGCCGAACTGGCCCACCCCGGCGATGTAGTGCTCCTGAGCCCCTGCTGCGCCAGTTTCGACCTGTTCAAGAATTATGAAGACCGGGGCGAGCAGTTCAAGGCTGCCGTCCGCAAACTGTAAAGCATGGAAGAAGAGAAGACCAAGACTGGCTTCCTGGGCTATCTGACCCAGCTGATGGACCGCTTCAGCGGTGACAAGGTGATCTTTCTGATTGCCCTGTTCCTCATGCTCATTTCCGTAGTTTCGGTGTTCTCGTCTACCCCGCGACTGGTGAACGAGAGCCACGGAGTGGACCGCGTGGCCATCATGGTGGATCAGCTCAAGGTGGTAGCCCTTGGCTTCATCATTATCTTCGGCCTGTATTTCTTTGGCAAGCAAAACTGGTTCAAAGCCCTATCCGAACTGGGTTTCGTGGCCAGTTTCGCCCTGCTGGCCATCCTGGTGCTTAACCTGAATCTGGGCTTCGTACGCGCCAGTTCCATCAACGGTGCCCGCCGCATCCTGAGCATAGGCGGCTTCCAGCTGCATGTGTATGAATATATAAAACTGTTCATGATCATGTACCTGGGCTGGGCCCTGGACACTTTCCGCAAAGGCCAGTTCAAGTGGGCCGCCAAGTTGGCCGAAAGGTTCCCGCGCCTGCAATTCCTGGCCCGGGACGGCTGGCAGAAGGTCATCTATATCTACATGCCCATCCTCATCGTCACCCTCATGGTGAGCGCCGGATCCAATTCATCGGCCATCTTCATCGGAGGCATCATGATCCTGATGGTGCTCATCGGAGGTCTGGAGGTGAAAGACGTGGCCATGGTGGGACTTGTGATCCTGCTGGGCTTCGGCGGGATGTTCATGGCCTACAAGTGGGGCTGGCTGCAGGATACCCGTCTGGGCACCCTGGTTTCGCGCATTACCAACGACGACGAGGCTACCATGAAAATCCTGCTGGAAAGCCCCAGGGAATCGCCCGAATGGCTCAAGGCGCGTGCCAAGCTGGACCAGCCCGTGGGTGCCAAACTGGCCATCAAGGAAGGAGGCATCCTGGGTAAGGGAATTGGCAACAGCACCCAGAAATACCAGGTACCTGTGATCTTCGGCGACTATATGTTCAGCTTTATTGTGGAAGAGACGGGCCTCTGGGGCGCGCTCATCCTCATCATCCTCTACTTCAGCCTCCTGGCCCGGGGAACCCTGGTGGCCAAGATGTGTGACAATTACTACGACAAGATCATCGTGAGCGGGCTCATCATCCTGGTCACCGGACAGGCCTTCATGCACATGTGCGTGAACGTGCACATGCCCTTTGTACCGCAGACCGGCCAGACCCTGCCCCTGGTTAGCCACGGAACCAACGCATTCATCGTATTCAGCGTGGTGTTCGGAATCCTGCTCAGCATCTCCAAGGACGCCCGCGACAACATGGCCCGGAAGCAGGCCGAATTGCAGGCCGAAGCAGCCAACAGTTGGACCCAAGACAGTACTGTATAATGGACTACAAACCCATCAGAGTAATCATCAGCGGCGGCGGCACGGGAGGACACATCTTCCCGGCCATCTCCATTGCCAACAAACTCAAGCAGCTGTGCCCCCAGACGGAAATCCTGTTTGTAGGAGCCGAAGGCAAGATGGAAATGGAAAAGGTGCCGGCCGAAGGCTACAAGATTGTGGGCCTGCCCATCGCCGGCGTGCAGAGACGCCTGTCCATGAAGAACCTCATGAACAACCTCAGCGTTCCGTTCCGCGTGCTGGAGAGCGTGGCGCACGCCCGTCGCATCGTGAAAGAGTTCAAGCCCGACGTGGTGGTGGGCGTGGGCGGCTATGCCAGCGCTCCCCTGCTCTGGGCTGCCACGGGCATGAAGATTCCCGCCGTCATCCAGGAGCAGAACGGCTTTGCCGGCCTCACCAACAAAATCCTGGGAAGCCGCGTGCAGAGCATCTGTGTAGCGTATGAAGGCATGGATAAATTCTTCCCGGCCGATAAAATCGTGATGAGCGGAAATCCCATCCGCGAGGTGCTGTCCCAGCCGGCCACGGCGCAGCAGAAGGCCGATGGATTGGAGTTCTTCGGCCTGGACGCCGCCTGCAAGCACATCTTCGTGGTGGGCGGAAGCCTGGGCAGCGGCACCCTGAACCACGCCATGCAGCACTGGATCCAGGACGGCTGCCCCGACGGGGAAGGCGTAGAGATTATCTGGCAGTGCGGTAAATACTATAAGAAAGAGATTGACGCCTTCATGCAGGCCCATTCCGAGGTCAAGGGCATTCGCCATTACGACTTCATCGGGCGCATGGACCTGGCTTATGCGGTGGCCGATGTGGTGATTTCCCGCAGCGGCGCCAGCACGGTGAGTGAGCTCTGCGCCATGGGCAAGGCCACCGTCTTCGTGCCTTCGCCCAATGTGGCCGAAGATCACCAGACCCACAACGCCATGGCCCTGGTGCGCAAGAACGCCGCCATGCTGGTCAAGGACAACGAGGCCATAGACGACCTCCTGCCCACGGCCCTGGGCCTCCTCCACAGCCCCGACAAGGTAAAGCAGCTGGAGAAAAACGCGGAGGCCATGGCCCTGCGGAATGCTGCGCAGGTAATTTGTGACGAGATATACAAGTTGGTATAAGTCCCTCCCCCGAGGGGAGGGGTTTCGGGAGGGGGTAACGTGGATAATAATATGTGGGAAGGCTTGTGAGTATTTATTATTTGAACGGTAGAATCGAAGGTTTGACATATAGAATATGAAAAACGTATACTTCATCGGTATTGGCGGAATAGGAATGTCTGCCCTTGCGCGGTACTATAAGTTCAAGGGACTGAACGTGGCCGGTTATGACCGGACTCCTTCGGAGCTCACGGGCAAGCTGGAGGCCGAAGGCATTGCCGTGCACTATGAAGACCGGCCGGACCTGGTGCCGGTCGACAAGGCCGAAACCCTGGTGGTGTACACTCCGGCCATCCCCGCCGACCTGCAGGAACTGCAGAAGGTGATGAACGAGGGATACAATGTGCTCAAGCGCTCCCGCACCCTGGGTGAAATCACCCGCGGTCAGCGCTGCCTGGCCGTGGCCGGCACGCACGGGAAAACCACCACTTCCACCCTCACCGCCCATATCCTCACCCAGACGGGCGAAGGCTGCAGCGCCTTCCTGGGCGGCATCTCCCGCAACTACGGCACCAACCTCCTCATGTCCCAGAACAACACCGTGGTGGTGGAGGCCGATGAATTCGACCGTTCCTTCCTGCAGTTGTTCCCGGAGATCGCCGTCATTACTTCCGTGGAGGCCGACCATCTGGACATCTACGGAGACTATGAGCACGTGGTGGAAGCCTTCCGCAATTTCGCCAGCCAGGTAAGCGGCACCGTCATCGTCAAGAAGGGAGCCCCCGTCACGCAGGAACATACCCGCGCCAAAGTTCTAACCTATCATTATACAGATTCCGAGGCCGATTTTTATGCCATCGGCCCTAAACCCGATTCCCTGGGCTATTTCCACTATGACCTCCGCTGGCCGGGTGGCGTGCTCAAGGACATCCGCGTAGGAGCGCCCGGCTGGGTGAATGCAGAAAACAGCATCGCTGCCGCTGCCATCGCCCTTACCTACGGGCTGGATCCCGAGGGAGTGAAGGCTGCCATCGGCACTTTTGAAGGCGTAAAACGCCGCCTGGAAGTGCATGTGAATACCCCTTCCCTCTCCTACATCGACGATTACGCACACCATCCGTCCGAGCTCACAAGTGCTATCACGTCCATGCGGGACATCTTCCCCGGACGCAAGCTCACGGGCATCTTCCAGCCGCATCTGTACACCCGCACGCGGGATTTTGCGGCCGATTTTGCCAAGGCTCTCTCGGCCGTGGACAAACTCATTCTCCTGGACATTTACCCCGCCCGCGAGGAGCCCATCCCGGGCGTTACGTCCGAGATGATTTTCAAGGACGTGACCGCTCCCGAGAAGGTTCTGCTCAAGAAAGAGGAACTCATGGACTACCTGGCGGACGAGCCGCTCGATGTAGTAGCCACCTTTGGAGCAGGTAATATTGACCGTTTCATTGAACCCATAACTCAACTCGTTAAAAGTCGCCTATAGTCCCTCCACCGAGGGGAGGGGGTAACGTCCAACATTTGATGTTTCATGAAATGAAGCCCTTCATCCGTCATAGTTTAGGCCTTTTGCTCATAGCTGCCTGTGCCGCCGTCTGGGTGCTTACCACCGGGATGGCGCAGCGGGAACTGCGTACCCGTACCTGCCAGGGCAAGGGCAAGCTGCAAGTGACGGTGACCGACTCGCTGGAGCGCCGCTTCGTGGCCAGGGCCGATGTCCAGGAATGGCTGGACAAGGAATACGGGGCCTATGCCGGACTCCCGCTGGACAGCGTGGACCTTACGCGCATAGAGAAACTCATCTGCTCGCACAGCGCCGTGCGCGACTGCGAAGCCTGGATTACGGATGACGGAGTGCTGCACGTAGAGCTGAGCCAGAGGCAACCGGTGATAAGGCTGGAAGACGGCCAGAACGCCTGCTATGCCGATGAGACCGGCTACCTGTTCCCGCTCCAGTCCCGCGGCAGCGTGAGTGTGCCCGTGGTCAGCGGAAAGATTCCTTTCCCTGTCCAGAAAGGATTCAAAGGCTACTTGGAAGAACCCGAGAAAGCCCTCTGGCTGGACCGGGTGATTAGCCTGATAGGTTACATGGAAGGAACAGTGTGGGAAAAGGATATCCGGAAGATTAACGTCCGCAGCGATGGTGAACTGCTGCTGTACCCCGTCGAGGGCAAGGAAGAATTCCTCTTCGGCCCTCCCGTGCGTATTCCGGAGAAGTTCAAGCTGCTTACGGCCTATTACAAGAGCGTGGCTCCCAGCAAAGATCCAGGATACTACTCCAAAGTAGACCTCCGATACCGGAACCAATTGGTTTGCAAGAAATAAAAACAAATAATATGGAAGAAAAATACATAGCCTCCATTGATTTGGGCAGTTCCAAATTCGGCATCTGCGTAGCGCGGGTGAACGGGGACGATGTCCAGATTGTCTATTACAAGGAGACCCCCTCGGAGGGAATCCGCTCCAGCCTCATCGCCAATCCGATGAAAGCCTCGCAGAAGCTCAAGGAAGCTGTGCGCGAGGCCGAGCAGGAACTGATGATCCAGATTCTTCAGGTGGTGGTGGGCATGCCCCGCAACGAGGTTGCCCAGGTGACGGCATCGGCCCGCATTGACCGCTCCAATCCCGACGATTACATCACGGCGGAGGAAGTGGCCACCCTCAAGTCCATTGCCCTGGAGACCTATCCGCTGGACAATCCCGACAAGCAGATTATCTACGGCGCCGTGGCCCAGTCCTTCTCCATCGACGACGAAATCCAGTTGGTGGAAGAAGAGGTGGTAGGTACCCTGAGTTCGGTCCTGGAGGGGAATTTCAAGGTGTTCGTGGGCAACCGCAGCGCCACCACGGCCCTGGACAAGATCTTCAACCAGATGGGCATCTCCATCGCCAAGAAGTACTTCCTTCCTGAGGTGGTGGCCCGCACCGTCCTCACCGACGAGGAACGTTCCAGTGGCGTAGCCCTGGTGGATGTAGGTGCCGGCGTCACTTCCCTGGCCATCTACCACGGAGGCATCATGCGTTATTATGCTTCCATCCCCTTCGGCGGAAAAGTCATCACGGGAGACGTCCGCACGGAGTGCTCCATCTCTGAAGACCTGGCCGAGAAGATCAAGAAACGCTTCGGCGCCTGCCTGCCCGGCAAACTGGCTTCCCTGAGCGAGAAGGTCCTGCAGATCCGCGTCACCGAGCCCTACAAGGAAGTTCCGGTGCGCTACATTTCCGAAATCATCGACTGCCGCTGCCGCGAGATTGTGGAAGCCATCCTTTACTATATTCAGGAAAGTGGGCTGCAAAACTCCTTACGCAGTGGAATCGTAATTACCGGCGGCGGGGCCGAACTGGCCAACTTCGTTTCTCTGGTGAAGGAGATGTCCGGCTATGAGGTTCGCAAGGGCTATCCCCGCTTCATGTTCTCCGCCTCGGTGGGAAGCGGCGTGTATGCCACCGGCGCCACATCGGCCATCGGCATGGTGCTGGCTGCCAAAGAAGACGGTCTGCCGGACTGCGTGAGCATGCCCGAGCGCGTCATGCAAGAAGAAGAGGAAGAGATGATGGAAGTGGAGGTGACCGACGAGACTCCGGCACAGAACACCATCTCCGATGAAGAGCTGGCCAGCGGCGAAACGGGCAGCCTCATCTCTCCCGAGGAGTTTGGCGAAGCCGTGAAGAAAGAGACCAAGAAGACCAAGGTCAAGGTGAAGAAGGAGAAGAACCGGCCCAACTTCCTGGGCATTGCCTGGACCAAGATCAAGAGCACGGCCCTGGATTTCTACGATGACGAAAACAAGGATAATACGGAGGAGTAACAGCCATGAAAGAAGACTATAAGAAAGAGATCATTCCCACTGACTGGAACGACGAGAACGCCATTATCAAGGTGATTGGCGTAGGTGGTGGCGGCTGCAATGCCGTAAACTACATGTACCGGCAGAACATTCAGGGTTGCAGCTTTATCGTCTGCAACACCGATGCGCAGGCCCTGGCCTCCAGCGAGGTTCCGGTGAAAATCCAGATGGGCCAGAACGGTCTGGGGGCCGGTACGGATCCCACCGCCGGCCGCAATGCCGCCCTGGAGAGTCAGGACGAGATTGCCCGCAAGGTGCTGGACTGCGGTACCAAGATGCTCTTCATCACCGCCGGCATGGGCGGCGGTACCGGAACCGGTGCCTCCCCCGTCATTGCCAAGATGGCCAAGGACCGCGGCATCCTGACCGTGGCCGTTGTCACCATTCCCTTCCGCAACGAAGGCAACGAAAGCCAGTCCAAGGCCGTGGACGGCATCCACGAGCTGGAGAAGAACGTGGACGCCCTCCTTATCATCAACAACGAGAAACTGTACCAGTTCTTCGGAGACACCCTCATCCAGGAAGCCTTCCCAAAGGCCGATGAAGTACTGGCCACGGCCGTGCGCGGCATCATCGAAGTGATTAGCTGCCCCGGCTACATCAATGTGGACTTCCAGGATGTGTGCAAGATGATGCGCAATTCCGGCATGGCCCTGATGGGCAGCGGCGAAGGCACCGGCAACGACCGTCTGGAGATAGCCGTGAAGGGCGCTTTCGAGAGTCCCCTGCTCAATGACTTTGATCTGAAGACGGCCAAGAACGTGCTCATCAACATCACCACCGGAAAGAACGAGCGCGGCGCCAAGATGAGTGACCTGGAACGCATTGACGACATGATTTCCGAGTACACCGGAGATGCCAACCATTTCAAGAAGGGCATCATTTGGGACGACGACCCCGAGTTTGGTGACAAGGTGCGCATCACGGCCATCGTGACGGGCTTCGAGATGGACCTGGGCGGACTGGGCCTCAACAAGGACCTGGGTAACCTGGTCATCATTGACGAGAACTTCCAGTGGGAGCAGCCCCGCCACGAAGGCGAGGTGTCCATCCCCGCCGGCCCCGACACCATCAAGATAGGCTACAACAACTCAGACAACGCCAAACACTTCAACTTTGCCTCGGACCACAAGCCTGTGCTGTGCGTAGATCCCGGCGAAAGGAAGGCCGATCTGGAGAACATCCCCGCCATCCGCCGTGCGCATTCTTAGCTTAGCGTGGATATAAACCATTGATCGATAAATACTTAAGCAAAGTCCCCCTGGTTAAAAACACCCGGGGGACTTTGCTTAAATAGCTGTGGTTTAATAACTTATATCCACGACCTATTTGCGGCCCAAGCGCTCGGCGATGAAGGTCATGCGGCGGGCGAACTCCTTGCGGCCGATGAAGCCCAGGATGGCGGCGATGCCCAGGCCGCTGGCGGCGCCCGTGAGGGCGAGACGCAGGCTGTTCATCACCTTACCCATGGGGTACTCGTTCTTCTTGATGTACTCTTCCAGCACAGTCTCCAGGGCCTCGGCCGTCATGGGACCGCGGTACATATCCAGGTCGTCGAAGCCGAACTCGGCACCGGTGATGTACTGGCACACCTCGAAGCAGTTTTCGTAGTGCTCTTCCTTCCAGAACTTGTCCACGTCCTTCGCCAGGAAGGGGGCGGTGGCGGCATCGTCAAACACCTTGGCGCGGGGATCGACGGGCCGGTTGGGATCGGCCGGCTTGGTGGGAAGACCTGCTCCTGCCTTGATGCCGAAGGCCTCGAACTGCTGGGGAGAGACGAAGAGATAGGCGGCAATGTCCCACATATCGGCCACGAAGGTGGCGCGCTCCTTCACCAGCTCCACCACGGCTTCCACGTACTCACGCGTGAAGATGTGGTTGGCGAAATCGGCCCCGAAACCTTCGAAGGCGGCTCCGGCGGTGAGGGCGTTGCAAGGGCAGTCGACCACCTTGATGCCGTGGCTCTCCAGCACGGGGATGAACAGATCCGTAAGTTCCGCCGTCGTTTTCAGACGGAGATACTCCTTATTATACCATTTGGCTTTGTCCGGGTTGAACTTGGCACCGGCTTTCTGAACCTTGTCCAGGGAGAAGGCCTGAACCAGTTCGGGCAGGGTGAACATCTCGCGGTCGTCTCCGGGGTTCCAGCCCAGGAAGGCCAGCAGGTTCACGAAGGCCTCGGGGAAGTAGCCGTCCTCACGATAGCCGTGAGAGACTTCTCCCGTCTCGGGATTCTTCCAGGCCAGCGGGAACACCGGGAAACCCAGTTTGTCACCGTCACGCTTGGAGAGTTTGCCGTTGCCGATGGGCTTGAGCAGCAGGGAAAGGTGCGCAAAGCGGGGCATGGTGTCGGTCCAGCCGAAGGCCTCGTACAGCAGATAGTGCAGAGGCAGGGACGGCAGCCATTCCTCGCCGCGGATGACCTCGGTGACTTCCATCAGGTGATCGTCCACGATGTTGGCCAGGTGGTAGGTGGGCAGTTCATCGGCCCGTTTCCACAGCACCTTGTCGTCCAGGGTGTCGGTGTTCACCTCCACATGACCGCGGATGAGGTCGTCCATCTTGACGATGCGGTTCTCCGGCATCTTGAAGCGGACGGTCCAGTCGGTGGTTTCCTCCAGCAGGCGCTTGACCTCATCGGCCGGAAGCGTCAGGGAGTTGCGCAGTTCCTTGCGGGTGGCGGCGTTGTACATGAAGGTCTGCCCGGCGGCTTCGGCGGCGGCGCGACGGTCGTTGAGCTCATCGGCACTGTCGAAGGCATAATAGGCCCAGCCGTTGGTAACCAGCTGCTCGGCATACTGCCGATAGATGGGACGGCGCTGGCTCTGGCGGTAAGGGGCGTGCGGGTGCTTCGGGGAAGCGACTTCCACCACCTTGCCGTTTTCATCCACGCCCTCGTCGGGGATGATTCCGCACCAGTTGAGGGCCTCGATGATATACTGCTCGGCTCCCGGAACAAAACGATGGGAGTCGGTATCCTCAATTCGGATAATGAAGTCTCCACCTTTCTGCTTGGCATACAGGTAGTTATACAAAGCAGTGCGGACACCGCCCATGTGCAGCGGGCCGGTGGGAGACGGGGCAAATCTTACACGTGTTCTTCTTTCCATATTCTAAAATTGGAGGTGCAAAGTTAGCGGATTCCATTAAAAAGCGCAAGGGCCTGGTCTACGGAGAGGGCGTCCTCTACGCGGAAGTCTCCGCTGCGGGAGCGGATGAGGCCGCTCAGGTGAGCACCGGAGCCCAGGGCTTCGCCCAGGTCGCGGGCAAAGGCGCGGATGTAGGTGCCTTTGGAGCAGGCAATGCGGATGACGGCCTCCGGAAGGCCCAGGGCCGATGTATCGGCTACGTTAATTCGGGACGATGCGGTAAATGCGGTCAGAAGCGCACTCCCGGGTGACCCCGCTACGCTTCGCGACACTTCAACGAAATCAATTAATTCCAGTTCAGAAATGTTGATTTTGCTGCGGTGGAGGGTTTCCAGGGCGGCGGCATCGAATTGGGATTCCTGGTCGGAGCCGGGAAGGGCGGAACCGGAGCGTTGTGCCTTGTACATCTTTCTGGCGAGTTCGTAGGCGCGGACACCGTCGACGCTTTTGGCGCTGAAAAGGGGCGCGACCTGCTCCTGCTCGCCCAGGAATGCGGGAAGGGCGGCTTCCACATCGGCCCTGGTGATATGCTTGTAGGGGAAGGTGCGGTCCACCTCTTTCTCCAAATCATAGGACGGGGTGGTGGCGCCGAAGCGGATGCTGGCGATGTACTCCTTGTCGTGGTCCTGCAGTTCCTGCGCACGTTTACAGGCCGGGCCGATGCACACCAGCAGCACGCCGGTGGCCAGGGGATCCAGCGTCCCCGCATGCCCCACCTTCAGGTTCTTCTTCTGGAAATGCCTGATGGCGGCGTACTTGAGCTTGCGGATGACATCGGCCGATGTCCAGCGATACGGCTTGTCCACCGCAAGGACAATGCCCTCCGGGTAATCTGCGATGTCGTGGGTATAACTCATTAGCAGGGGATCTTGTCGATTCTCTTCTGGTGACGGCCGCCCTCGAAGGGGGTGTCCAGCCAGACGCGCACGATGGCCGATGCCTCGCGGTAGCTGATGAAACGGGCGGGCAGCACGAGCACGTTGGCATTGTTGTGAAGGGCTACCAGCTTGCCGACGGCCAGGTTCCAGGCCAGGCCTGCGCGGATGCCCCGGTGCTTGTTCAAGGTCATGGCCATGCCGTTGCCAGTGCCGCAGAGGGCGATGCCCAGATCTACCTCGCCGCTTTCCACAGCCTGGGCCAGACGGTGGGCAAAGTCCGGATAGTCAACGCTGGCAGTTGTGTCGGTTCCATAATTCACCACTTCGATGCCGCGAGCTCGCAACATCTTGATTAACTTAAACTTATACTCCACGCCAGCGTGGTCGTTGCAAATGCCAATAATCATAATTTCCAAATTGGTTGCGCAAAGATACGAAAAGTTTGCCGGTTTTTATTTAACTTTGCACCTCAGTATAAACTGAATAAAGAAGAAGATGAAGCATCACTTTACAATATTTTTGGCGGCCTCCCTTCTCCTGGCCGCTTGCAGCGGTTCCCACAAGGAACCCGTTTCCGTCTTTGTATGGCAGCGTGTTTCTGTCAAAACCGATATGGATTCCCTGCAGAGGGACTTCCACAATTGGAAGAGCAGAGGCATCACCGGCGTTTGCCTGGACGTTCACGGAGACATCGATCGCATTCAAGAGGCCGCCCGCCGCGCCCATCAGGAAGGACTGGAATACCACGCCTGGGTTCCCTCCATGCTTCGCAGCGACCTTCCCCACGAATGGTACGCCGTGAACCGCCTGGGCCAGAGCGCAGACGAGAACCCCAACTACAGGAATAACTACCGCTTCCTGGACCCCGCCAACCCTCAGGTGCAGGAATACCTCATTGAACAGTACACCCAGGTAGCCAGGATTCCGGATGTGGACTATGTCCGTCTGGATTTCATCCGTTACCCGGACGTCATCCTGGCCAGCGCCCTGGGAGAGTTGTACGGCATTGCCAATGAGGGCGGCGAATACGCTCCCGCAGACTATTGCTACTGCGATTTCTGCACCAAGACTTTCTTTGACCAGACCGGCATTGACATCAAATCCGTTGAAGATCCGGCCACCGTGCCCCAGTGGGCCCAGTTCCGCTGCGACCAGCTCACCCTCTTTGTGGACCGGGTGGGCCGTGCCATACATGAAGTGGGCAAGAAAGTGAGTGTGGACGTGTTCCCCGGCCCGGGTTCCTACGCCGAGCACATGGTGCGCCAGCAGTGGAACCAGTGGATGGTAGACATGTTCTTCCCCATGAACTACAACGACCTCTACGGAGAAGGTCCGGATTGGCTGACATCCGTGGTTGAGGAGGAAGTGCAGTCGGCCGGCGGAGTACCGGTGGTCAGCAGCCTCCGCATCTGCCGTGACTGGAAGAACCCCGCCTCCAAGGAGAACCCGGCCAGCACCGGCCTCCTTCCCTCGGAACTTCCCGTGGCCATTCACAATTCCCTGGCCGCCGGCGCCAGCGGCATCTGCCTGTACAATCCAGTACGCATGAGCCCCGAACACTGGGATGCCCTGGAAGAGGCCTTGAAGGCCGAAGCCAAGTAAATTTGGCGGTTCCAAAATTAATTCGTACATTTGCAGGCTAAAATTTTTAACAACTAAAAACTCATTGCATCATGGCAGAATATTTACAGCCTGAGAAAAAGCAAGAGATTTTCGCGAAGTACGGGAAGTCCAATAAGGACACCGGCTCTCCTGAGAGTCAGGTTGCTTTATTTTCCTACCGTATCGCTCACCTCACT
>JAEEGL012192138.1_pt1 | contig 14221 bp, 20 predicted proteins | sample 9134231 | NCBI WGS metagenome assembly JAEEGL01 (sample SAMN16246548, study PRJNA631951) | gut metagenome | biome: gut microbiome; feature: rumen; material: fiber-attached | host: Bos | place: Iran: Karaj | collected 2018-10 | reverse complement strand
TTTATCTTTGTAGGACGTATTAACGCTTTAAAAAATGTTTTCTTTATTGTTGAGGCTTTAAAAATAGTTCATGAAAAGAAAGATAAAGAGTTAATTAATAAAAAGAATAATATAGATAAAAATGAGAGAGTATTCTTGTTTGTTGGAAGAATTAATAATTTAAAAAATGTATTCTTTATAGCTAATAGTTTAAAGATATTAAAAGATAAGAATCCTAATTTTAAATTTAAAATGCTTTTTGTAGGAACTGGACAAGATGAAACTAAGCTAAAGGACATTATAAAGAAGAATAAAATGCAAAAAGATATAATAATGTGTGGAAAAGTTACTGATAGAGATATGCTTTCTAATTATTTCTGTCGAGCTGATTTATTTTTATTCCCATCTTTATATGATGCATCAAGCATAGTTCAAATTGAAGCAGCAAGTCAAAAAACTCCAGCACTATTTGTTGAAGGAGCAGCAACTGCAGCTACTATTACTGATAATGTTAATGGATTTATTGGCAAAAATAATGAGGAAGAATACGCTAATAAGATCATGGAAATAATGAATGATAAAAAATTATATACTAAAGTATGTGATAATGCATTTAAAGATCTCTATATTAGTTGGGATGATCAAATAAAGAATGTATATGATTTATATATTAAACATATAAAAGATAAAAAGAAACATTAATTGTTTCTTTTTTTTAGCCATAATATTTCTTCTATACTTGCATATTTATTAATCTCTTTATATACATTTTGTAAAAAAATCTCATATTCTTTTCTTTTCATAATTATTTTAAATATTCCATCTTCTTTACTATCCTTGTTCATAATATTTTCATATATATCAAAATAATAAGATGGATATAATAATCTAGCATATAGCATATGATAACTATATAAAGATAATCTATTAACTTTTAAATAGTTTTTTAAATCTAAAAAAGCATCTTCTCCATTAAAGAATTCACTTTTTAAATATTCAGCAATATCTCTTACATCTAAATCAAATATAAAACTTAAGGGATTATAATAATTTAATGCTATATTTGGATAGAATATTCTTCTATGAGATAAAGTAATATTATATTCATTATTATTTAATATATATTTACCTTTGTTAGCATAACTAATAGCGTTTTCAGCTAGCCCTATATAATAACTAAAAGTATCCAAAATAATACTTTTATTTTTGCCTATTTCTTTTATTTGATATTCAAAATAATCTACTTTTTTACTCCATAATTCTGGCCAATTATTTCTATATAATTTACTATATCTATTATTTAGTTTTAATTTATCATTTAATTTTAATATACTATTAAATGATACTATATTATCTTTATTAGTATTTAATTTAAGTAACACATAATAATTATCATTTACTTTAGTTATTAATTTATTATCTTTATTTATAATAATATCATGTACTTTTATTCCCATATTCTTAAGTTCATAACAAGTATTTTCTATATCATTTAACTCTTCTATACTTCTATTAAAAAATACAAAAAAATATGTATTACCCTTATAAGTAAATTCTACATATTCTTTATTATCACATATTATATCTACATCTATATTATAATTATAATATATAATATCTTTCATCTTATTAGATTATATGAAAAAAACTGAAATTAATTTCAGTTTTTATGATTTTCTAATTCTTTTTCAAATTTTTGAACTAAAGCATCAAACATATTCTCACAGGCTTGCATAAATGCTTCTTTTTGCTCTTTAAACATATCCTCTGTTACCACTTTATTTTCTACTGGGCTTTCAATTATTGGTGTTGGTGTTATAAGTGGTTCACGCTCAATTCCGTTTCCTTCATGTACATTAACTTCTGGCTCTTTTGGTAATTCAGGTGCACTTTCAACAATATTACTTTCAACTGGTGCACTTACTGGTTCTTCCATTGGAGCTTCAATAGGAGTTATAACAGACACTTCACTATTTGCTTCAGGATTAGCCTCTGCACTCATAGGTGCTTCAGGAGCCACTTCAATATTAGGAATACTTGGCTCTTCTACAGCTGAAGGCATTGGACTTTCTACACTAACTGGTGCAGCTTCAGGTTCTGGAGCACTAACTTCACTACTAACTTCAGGTGATGATGTAACTATGTTATTTGAATCATCTAAGTTAATGTTAGCTATAGTTACTTCATCAGCAGGAGCACTCTCCTCTTCTACTTTATAAGCATTCTTAAGAGCATCAAATGAAGATACTGGTAAAGTAAGTTGAGTAAAGTAAATATCATCTGCAGGCATTTCTGGATTTAATTTTATACTTTCCATAGGATTTCCAGCTATAATACTTTTTAAATACTCTTTTACATTTTGCCACTCATTTTGATCTATAATCTTTACTAATTTATTATTATCAATTTTAGATACTAAAATTATTGGTAATCCCATAGATCCATTCATTTCATTATCTAACACAACATAACTGCTGCCATTAGATGAAAAAGCATTAATTATAGGTTTTTCAATAACTGCTCCTGATTCTAATTTTAATTTTATTTTTCCCATTTTAGTCAACCCTTTCACTACTATCAAATATATTATAACAAAACACTAATTATTTTTCAATTGTTTTAGAACTCACTTTTTCTAAAATAAAATGTTTGCAACAATAAGCACAACTATTTTTTATATAATCATCTACTTTATTATAATCATTATAACTCTTAACATTTTTATTATTATGCTTATAGAAACCTTTTAATCTAACTTTTCCATAAGCCCAATCACCAACTATATAATCAAAATTATCATAATAGTCAGTTACTATTTCTTCTAAATCAATTGTATCTAAAGTTTCGCCATAATCCTTTATTACATTATATTTTTTATCTCTTATTTTTATTTCCATAAACCCACCTTAAAACACTATTGTTGCGAATATTACTACACTCATTACAACAGTAACTATTATACTCATAATTAATAAAATATCAACATATCCATTACCAGTCGTAATTGGTTCTTTATATAATTCATCTAATTTTCTTTTTAATTCATATTCTTTATTAATTTGTTTAGTGTCTATTCCAAAATAATTATATATTTCTTTATTTAAATTACCAATTTCTGCATTATTCATCTTACTCAACTCAGAAATAGATATATTAAATTTTTTATATACATCAAACGCTAATAAATCTTTCTCTTCTTTAGCAATTTCTTTTTTCATTTTAACTTTTTCATTGTAGTATTCTGCTATTTCATAAACATTTTCAGCATTTAAATAATTATAAGAAACTCTTAGAGGATTACTAGAAGCTGGTGTATATAATAAATCAAAGAATTCTTTTATATCTTTATCTTTCATTTCATATTGTAATCTTTTAATATTAAATAGATCAATTAATATTTTTTGAACTTCAATAAAATATATATTATTCTCTCTTCTTATAGAATTACTATTCTTTTTATCAATTTGATAGAATCCATCAACAAATCTTTTTAATTTATCTACATCTTCTTTTAAAGCACCATATTTCATAATATTATTATCAAAAGTAGTTTCACTATTTACTATAGATGGATTAATAATATCAGCTTCATTATATATAAGAATTAACATTCTTATAACCATGACTAAAAAGGAATTATATAAAACTCCCTCGGGATTGTTCTTACTGCTATTATAATCTTTAATAGCTTTATCAAATGCTTCATTAATAAAAAATGATTTCACACTCTTCACCCTATTATAAGTATAGCACAATTACTAATCTTTTGGAATATCAAAAATATTACTTGAATTTTCATAAACACCACCATAATAGTTTGGAACACTTCCATTTATTACTAATGCTCCTATTAAAACTTCATAATTTAATTTATTATCATCCTTTTTAACTGGACTTATTATAGTTTTTTGCATTTCTATATTAATATAAATCTCTAATAAAGCATTATTAAATCCATAATTTGTTACTTTTGTTTTAACATTTGTTAGTATAGTTTCATTAAATTTTATTAATACTGGTATTCTAGGTCCAATATTATTTATAAATATATTATTACTATTAATAAATAATGGGATATATAATACTAATCCATTTTTACCACTTTCAATATATTTATCATATAGCTTTATATCTATATTACCGTTTTCCAGATCATTAATTTTATTTTTTAACATATTAGTAATATCATTTAGTATTTCATAAGTACTCTTTAAATCATAATCCACTGTTAATATTTCATCTTTATTATTCTTAGTTATTATTAAAAGATTATTTAAATTTTCCTTATCTAAAATATTATTAGTAATTAATTCCGAAAACGATTGATATACTATTTTATCTATTTTTTCACTAGATACTGTTATTATTTTTTCACTCATACTGCTACCATACTTATTAACTAATAATATAGTTATTATAATAATTAAAAAAAATACAATAAATAATTTATAATTTATTGTATTATTATTCTTTATTCTAAATCGTCTCATATTAAATAATATGCATTATGAGAAGAAATGAGTCTTAACTAATATACCTATTCCTACTAAAATAGCAACAATTATTATAGCTACAATTATCTTTAAGCCAACATTATTAGACTCTATACTCTTTGAAAAATCATCTATATCTTCAAAGTCTTTTTCATCAAGAGCATTAGAAGTTGTATAGAATGAATTAATTACACCAGTATCAGATATATGACTAGTTTTTTCTTCAATAATCTTATCTGCTTCTTCAACTCTTTCCTTAAGTCCTTCAAGAACTTCAGTATTCTCATCACCCTTTAAGTCACTAAATAAATCTAAGGCTATACTATCATTACTTTCGTCTTCCTCTTCAGTTTTCTCTTCTTTTTCTTTAGAAGTTGATTCACTTTCTTTAGCGTTATTCTCATTTATTGTAATTGTATTTATTAACTCTTTTAATTCCTCTTCTTCTTCGTCAACTTCCTCTTCTTCTTTATCTAAAACATCAAGATTTTTTAATATATCAAATTGAGTATCTCTTAATTTCTTTAAACGATCTTCTTCATAATTAGCAGGCAGTTGCTCTTTAGCTTTTTCTAAGATAACATTAATATCATATTCTTTGGTTACTTCTTTTGGTGCTTCAACTTCCTCAACCTCCTCTAAGCGAATACTTTGTCTTTTAGGAGCTTCATTATACTTTGTATCAAGAATCTTTTTTATCTTTTCTACATCAATTTCATTTTTATTTTCACCGATTACTGTAGCATTACTTTTAACTTCAAAATTTTCTAATTCACTTTTACTGATTTCTTTATATAATTCTTCATGTTTACGATACCTAGAATTAGTTACATCATCTTCATCATAATACTTTGACATTCTTGACATAGTACCACCTCTAGCATCATAATAACATAATCTTGTTCTTATTTAAATGGTATTATTGCTTTATTATTATTTTTTTACTATAATTATACATGAAAGGATTATGGTGATATTATGAAAAAATTAACTGTAAATAAAGAAGCATGTATTGGATGTGGTGCATGTGTTGCGATTGACGATGAACATTTTAACTTTGGAGATGATGGCTTATCTGAAGTAATAAGCAATGATAATGTGGAAAGTGATAATGCAAAAAATGCTATTTCATCTTGTCCAACTAATGCAATAAGCTATGTTGAAGGAAACTGCGAATGTGGTGATGAATGCAACTGTGGTGATGAATGCAACTGTGGTGATGATTGCAGTTGTAAAAAGCAATGAGATTAATCTCATTGCTTTTTTTTCATTTCTTCTTATTGGCTTCTTCTTTTTTCTTCGTTAAAACTCTCTTTTAATGCTTCATAATATTCATCTTTTACTTTTTTTAAGTCATCCATTGATAAAGCAATTCTAGTAGACTCAGGTTTATTATATATTCCACTTAGAACATGGTTATTAAACTTATTATAATTTGCTAGAGCATTATTATAATCATCTTTAGTTCCTAAAAACTCTATACCATTGATTGTCATTACTCCATTTTGAAAGTCATATGTCAATATAATCACCCACTTTAATTATACTAAATATATACAATAATATGTAAATAATTACTTTAAACTATACAATTCCTTTACTTCTTTAATAGTAAGCATTCTATATTCTCCGCTTTTTAAATCATTAATATTTAAGTTACCATAAGAAGAACGTGTTAATTTTTTAACATCGTATCCTAAAGTTTCAAATAATCTTCTAATAATATGATTTCTTCCTTCATGAATACTTACTTCTACTAAAGAAGTGCTTTTTTCTCTATCTATCTTTTTAACTTTAAAATTATCTATAATTAATTTCTTGTTATCAATCATAATTCCTTTTCTTAATTTATAGAAATCTTCTTCTTTTAATAATCCATCTATTTTGGCTATATATGTTTTAATAACTTTATGTTTAGGATGCATTAGTATATTAGCAAGATCACCATCATTAGTAAGAATAATAAGCCCAGTAGTATCATAGTCTAATCTACCAACGGGATATATTCTAGCATCTGTTTTAACTAAATCAATAACAGTTTTTCTTCCTGCTTCATCAGATACACTACAAATTACTTCTCTAGGTTTATTTAATATATAATACTCTTTTTTTACATCTTTATTTATTATATTTCCATCTACTGCTATTACATCATTACCATTTACTTTATATCCTAAAGTATTAATTATTTCACCATTAACAGTAACATGATTATTAATAATTAACTCTTCAGCTTTTCTTCTTGATGTATAACCACTATTTGCTATAACTTTTTGTAATCTTTCCACATGCATCACCACACATAAATTATATCAAAAGTGTATTTAAAAGAAAAGATTAGTGAGAATTATAGCTACTATTATACCAACTAGATCTGCAAATAATCCCACTAGTAAAGCATGCTTTATTTTAGTTACTTTTATAGTGCCAAAGTAAAGTGCTATTACATATATAGTGGTGTCAGTACACCCTTGTAAAATTGATGCAAGTCTTCCCGAAAAAGAATCTGGACCATAGATTTTAAATATATCATTCATTATTGCTAAAGAAGCAGTTCCCGAAATAGGTCTTAACATAGCCATTGGAATAATCTCTAAAGAATAATTAATTCTATTTCTAAAAATAGATGTAAATATATCTAAAACATTACTATCTAAAAAAATATTAATAGCAAATATCATTGCTATTATAGATGGAAATATGTTAAATGTTGTTACTAATCCTTCTTTAGCACCTTCTAAGAATACATCATATATATTTATTTTCTTTTTAATACCATATATAATAATGATCACAATAATAATTGGTAGTATTATTTTAGATATTATTTCCATTTATTTCTCCTAATAATATAATCTAAAGTTAACCCAGATATACTAGAACACATTGTAGCAATAATAGCAGGTATTATTATTTCACTAGGGTTATTAGAATGATATGCCATTCTTAAAGCTAAAATAGTTGTAGGAATAATAGTTACTCCCGCTGTATTTAATACTAAAAATGTTATCATAGCTTCACTTGCTGTATCTTTTTTTTTATTTATTTTTTGTAGTTCATTCATTGCTTTTAACCCAGCAGGAGTTGCTGCACTACCTAGACCTAACATATTAGCAGCTATATTAGATGATATGTATCCTAAAGCAGCATTATCTTTAGGAATACTAGGAAATAGTTTTTTTAGTAATGGACTTAAAAAACTAGCAAACTTATTTAATAATCCGCTTTTTTCAGCTATTTTAAGTATTCCAGTCCATAATACTATTATTGGCATTAAATTAAGTATTAATTCTAAAGCTTTATTAGCATTAGTTAATATAGAATTATTTATATTACTAATATTACCAGTTAACAATGAATAAATAATACCTATTCCAATTAATAATGCCCATATATAACTTACCATCTAATCCATTCCTTTAATTTATCTAACCATGATTTCTCTTCTACATTACTTACTTTTATATATATTGGTTCTTTATGATATATATTATTATCAAGCATTATTTCAGCATATCCTATACATGTATCATCACTAAATTCATCTAATTTCATAATATTATAATTAACAATTATTCTTTTTATTTCTTTATTATTTAATGTCATATAATAATTATTTTTAACATATAATTTATAATCTTTATAATAATTTTCTTTGTCTATTTTAATATTATTTTTATCTATAATTAGATAACTCTTATAATTATTAAACACTTTATTATATAGTGATTTATGATCTTGCCAATCATCTTTATCATTTAAAGTTACTACCACTATATTCATATTATCTTTACTTCCTGTACTAACTAAAGTTCTTTTAGCTAACTTTGTATAACCTGTTTTTCCTCCAGTAATATAATCCAAACTCAATAGTTTATTTTTATTATGCCATACATAAGTTTTCTTATCAGTCTTAGAAGTATATTTTTTAGTATTAAATATAGTTCTAAATATACTATTATCCATAGCATATTTAGTTAATTTAGCCATATCTACTGCACTAGATATATTTCCTTTACCATCATCATTTTCTAAACCATGGGGATTATAAAAGACTGTATCATTCATTTTAATATTTTTTGCATATTCATTCATTAAATAAACAAATTCTTCTTTACTACCACTTACTACTTCAGATAATACTAGTGCTGCATCATTACCACTTCTAAGTATTAATCCATATAATAAATCTCTTATAGTAATATGTTCACCTATTTCTAAATATATAGCACTACCATAAGCATTATTTATAATATCACTTACTTCAACTTCTTTATCTAAATTATCAGTATTTTCAATTGTTATTATAGCAGTCATTATTTTTGTTATACTAGCTATCAATTCTTTATCATGAGCATTTTTCTCATATAATACTCTTCCATTATCTAAGTCCATAGCTATATAACTATGTGCGCTTATTGCATTAGCTTTAAAAGGAATTACTACTAATAAAAAAATAATTATCTTTTTCATAATTCACCTAAAAAATTATATGCCCATAATAAAAAAATGTTGATAACTATTTTGTTATCAACATTACTTAATTTATTTTGCTTTCTTTGTAGATTTCTTAGTTTCTTTTTTAGGATCTTCTAATTTTTCTGCAGTTTTCTTTAATAAATCAGCAGTTTTAGTTTTAACTTTCTTAGCAGTTTCTTCTACTACTGGAGTTCCTTTTTCTTTAGCATATTCAAATAATTCTTGAGCTTTAATTTTAGCTTCATTTGATTTATCAATGATAAGTTGTTTTGCAGTTTCTTTATCTAAATCTTTAATTGTATTTTCTAATTCTTTTGCTTTTACAATAATTGTATTTTTTACTTCTTCAACATCAATTTCTTTAGCTTTTTCAAGTAAATCCTTAATAGCTGCTTTTAAATCCTCCCTTGTTTCTTTTCCACTTTTAGGTGCAAATAATAAACCTAATCCAACACCTGCTAATGCTCCTAATAAAAAATTACCTCTTTTACTCATCCTCTTCACTCTCCATTTCTTCTCTACTTCTTCTCTTTGAAAATAGTTTTACAAATAAACCCTCTAGTGCAGAAACCGCAGTTCCAACTATTTCACTCATTTTATTTGATACAACACTTAGTGTATCAAATAATGGAGTTACTTTTTCAACTTTATCAGTTACATCATCAACTACTTTTTCTACTTTATCTACTGTAATTATAAGCTTTATTCCTAAAACTATACCCACTATTATGGCAATAATCAGTAAAAAGTAAATAATTATTGGTAATAATTGTGATAAAAATTCCACTATTCAGACTCCTTTCTATCATCATACATAGAATCAATTAATTCAAATAGATCACTATCTAAAGTATCATCTATTTCTTTTTGAATTTCCTTAGTATCTTCTTTAACTTCAGTATCTAATTTTTCTAATTCTTCTTCTATTGCATCTAGATTATTAGTCTTAGGTATTTCAATTGTATCTTCTAAAGGTATTTCAGTAGATGCTTCCTCTAATAAATCATCAATAGATTTATAATTTGCTTTTTCTTCCCTAGTAGGAACTGGAGCATCTTTTTCTTCAAAGAATGTAACAACTGGTTCTGAAATAGTTTCTTCTACCTTTTCTTCTACTACTTTCTCTTTAACTGGAGTTTCAAATGCTTTCTTTCTAACTTCTTCTATAGTTATATTAGATGCAACATCTTCTCTATTAACTATATCTTCTGCCTTATAATCTTGATTTAAAATACCATAAACTGGAGAAATAATAGGTGAAGGTTTAAACTTCTTTCTATCAAACACTTCTTTTGTTTCCACTTTTTCAATAGGACGATATTCTGGCAACTTAGAAGTAGGCTTTTTAACACTATAATCCATATTATAATCTACATCATAATCCATTGGATAATCCATTACATTTACATTTTGATGTGATTTAGAAATACTAGATGAGAATTCTTCCTCATCAAAATCAGGAAATTGAAAAGTGTTTTCTACTTTCTTAGGTTCTTCCTTAAATTCTTTTTCTACTATAGTTTCTCTAATACTTTCTTCTTCATGAATTGGTTCAATCTTAACTATTTTTGGTTCTTCTTCATTAACATCATCATTAATTTTAATTGGTTCTGTAACATCTTCCTCATCAAATAATATATCTTTTAATTTTTTTACAAAGCTCATCTTCGTTCACCTTCCTAATTAATGTAATCAGTATCTTTTATTTCTTCAGTAGTTGTATCATCACTATTACCTTCTATATAATCAAGATAATCAGAACTACCCTTTACTTTTTTAAAAATATCAAATACTTCTTCTTTAACAACTAAACTATTATCATTAATAAGCTTTTCTACTACTTTTTCATCATATTTAATACTATTTAAAATGGTAATTGAGTTAATAAGTGCTCTATTGATACTTTCATCATCTACCATCACTTCTATTTTAGCATAATTATACATAATTTCAATCAAATATTGATTATTTTCCACTAAAACAATATTGGCAAAACCAGTTTTATTATCATAATTTATATTTCTTGAATAAATATTATTATCAGAATTTTGCCAACTTATTTCTTTATTATTTACCATATTAATTAAATCAAAATATAAATAATAATAACCATCATTACTTTCTATTATTGCATAATTACTTCCAGAATCCTTTAATGACAATCCTCTAGGTATATAATATCTATACCCTTTTTGGTATGTATTAGCATTTAATGGCTTTTCTACTAACTTATTTAATATATCATCATAACTATATTTTTTTATGTTAGTACAACCAGCACAAACTATAATAATTAATATTAATAAAAATACTTTCTTTCTCATATTTTCTCCATAAATATTATATCAATTTATTTAATAGCTTTCAAATATTTTATTTTAACTCCCATATTTGAAAACTTCTCTTCATATTCAGTCTTTATATTTGGAATATCTTCGCTATGTAAATCATAACTAATTTCTTTAATATCATATCCATATTCTTTTAATGAATTAACACTATAAAGAAATAATGAATCATTATCAGTTTTTTGTATTATTACACACTTATCTTTAAAAAAGTTATCATATAATTTTAAAAAATTACTATGAGTTAGTCTTCTTTTAGCGTGTCTATCTTTAGGCCATGGATCAGAAAAATTAAGATATATAACATCCACCTTATTCTTTAGAAGTTCTTCTAGATTGGCTACATCATTAATTATTATTCTTAAATTTGGTAAATCATATTCCATAATCTTTTTAATAGCAACACTTGCAACACTTGAATACTTTTCTATACCAATAAAATTAATATTAGGATTATTAATTGCCATATTTAAAAGAAAATTACCCTTACCCATACCTATTTCTATATGAATAGGGTTATCATTCTTAAAATTAATTTCATTATCTATTAAAAAATTACATTTGCTTATAACTTCATCTTTATATTTTGGATTACGCATACGCATGTTTATCACTTCCCTAAAATTATCATATATTGTTGTAGGAGGTATTATAATGAAAAAATCTAGAAATACTTTCTTTCAAGAAAGTAACTTTCAATCCTACGATCCCAATATTCCATATCCAAATAATCCTTCCCTAGAAGCACCTTTTAAACAAGCTAGCAACTTCTTCTATCAAGGACCTATGCCTAATAATTATACCACAAATAACAGTTATAATGATATGGAAAACAGACTAGCTAAGATTGAAAGACAATTAAATAGAATGGATTATAGAATAAGTAAATTAGAAAATGCTAGTAATATAGTTACAACTGATATAGTAGATAATTCAAAAGAAACTAATATGTATATGATTTAATGATAAATAATCATAGCACTAAAACAATATAATTGTTCTTCTCCATTAATACCAATAGCAACTTGATACTTAATATCAATTATATCTATATCATTTAATAAAAAATCATTAACTGAGTTTTCTAAATCCCTTTCACACTCTTCATCTATTACTTTTACTTTCATTTTATCACCAAAAATAATATATCAAGAATAAATAAAAAAGATTGTCGAAATAAGTTTTATTTTATAAATTGTCTCTTAAAAATAATTATGTTATAATCATAATATAGGTGGTTGTATGAAGAAGATACTAATATTTGGACACAAAAAACCTGATACTGATAGTGTATGTAGTGCAATATGCTTATCTAAGCTTTATAATGCTTTAAAAATGCCTTCAGAACCAAGAATATTATCTGAAATGAACGCTGAAACTAAATATATATTAAAAAAACTTAGTATTAAAGAACCAGAAATACTTAATGATGTTAAATTACAAGTTAGTGATATTAATTATAGAAAAGATTTATTTGTAAATGGCAAAGAATCTGTTTACAATGCTTTTATAAAAATGCATGATAATAATGTTAGTACTATTCCTGTTGTAGATAATAATAAAAAAGTAATGGGAGTATTTACTACAAGAATAATTGCTAATAAAGAAATAATGGAATTAAATGATCATTTAAAGACTAATTATGAGCATATATTAGAAGTATTAGATGGTAAGAGTGTTTTAAAATATTGTGATGAAATAGAAGGTAAAATTACTAATGTAGATTTAAGATATAATGATGATATATTAAATAAAGAAACAATATTAGTAATGGAAGATAATGAATCATTACTATTAGATGCTATTAAGAAGCATGTAAAACTTATTATAGTAACTAATAATAAGAAAATAAAAGAAGAATATTTAAATAATTCTAAAGATAATAAAATAAATATTATTTATACTAAAAAAGATACTTATGAAGTATTAAAAAAATTAGAATTCTCTTCTTATATAAAGGAATATTCTTTAAAGAGTGATGCTATAAGTATAAATGAATCATTAGATATAAGTGATTTAAATGATATTATAAATCAAACTAAAAGTAGTTATTATCCTGTAGTGGATAATACTAATACTTGTTTAGGATTATTAAAAGTATCTGATTTAAGAGATGCTAATCCTAAAAAGGTAGTATTAGTAGATCATAATGAATTAGATCAAAGTGTTGATGGATTAGATGAAGCAGATATAATTGGTATAGTAGATCATCATAAGTTAGGTAATTTAGGTACAATAGAGCCAATAAACTTTAGAAATATGACTGTAGGTAGTACTTGTACTATTGTTTATAAATTATATAGAGAAAATAAGATTAGAATAACTAAAGAAATAGGAACTCTTCTTTTAGCAGGTATTATATCAGATACATTGCTTTTAAAAAGTCCTACTACTACTAAAGTAGATATAGATACATTTAATGATTTAGTAAAACTTACTAAGATAAAGCCACAAAAATTAGGAATGGAAATGTTTAAAGCTAATGATATAATAAATTCTAAATCTATAAAGGAAATAGTATATACAGACTTTAAAACATTTAATATAGATAAGAAAAGTATTGCTATTGGACAAATTACTACATTAAATTCTAAAGCTATTTTAAAACAAAAAGATAGTTATATTAAATTCTTAAATAAAGAAAGCAATATTAAAAAATATGATATATTTATATTTGTAATAACAGATATATTTAATAATGGTTCTTATTTGTTATTTAATGATAAAAGTGATAATATTATGAAATATACTTTTGGTAATGATTTTAATCAAGGTGATTTTATTAAAGATATGATATCAAGAAAAAAGCAAATATTACCAGCAATTATGAATTCTATAATATAATTCATAATTGCTTTTTATTTGCTTAAATATTCTTCTTTTTTCTTTTCATTAAATAAGTCATAGTTAATAATAGCATTA
>JAEEGL011825381.1_pt1 | contig 14221 bp, 16 predicted proteins | sample 9134231 | NCBI WGS metagenome assembly JAEEGL01 (sample SAMN16246548, study PRJNA631951) | gut metagenome | biome: gut microbiome; feature: rumen; material: fiber-attached | host: Bos | place: Iran: Karaj | collected 2018-10 | reverse complement strand
TGCTCTTTTAACTGCTTCTTTCCTTCTTCGGAATAAACAGCTTCGCCGGCTTTCTGAATGATGTAAGGAGCTCCGTTGTACTTGGTTCCGTGACGTCTTGCCCAGAGAGGATGAAGAGGAGTATCTCCTGCTTTAAGATCCTTGGGGATTACGGTGAAGCCCAGTCTTACGCCGGTAAAACCTGCGTTCTTGGAGAAAGATCTGAACTCGATGGCGCAGGTTCTTGCTCCTTCGCACTCATAGATGGAGTGAGGAATGTTCTCTTCTGAGATGTATGCTTCGTATGCGGCATCATAGAGAATGACAGCACCGACTTTGTTAGCATAGTCAACCCACTTCTGAAGTTCGTTCTTGGTGATTGCTGAACCTGTGGGATTATTGGGGAAGCAGAGATAGATAAGATCGGGAGTTTCGGTGGGAAGCTCGGGAGCAAATCCGTTCTCTTCAAGGCAGGGCATGTAGATAACATCGGACCAGTTCTCAGCCTTGGGATCGTAGGTTCCGGTTCTTCCTGCCATTACGTTTGAATCTACGTAAACGGGATAAACGGGATCGCAAACAGCGATCTTATTATCTACGGAGAAGATCTCCTGAATGTTTGCGCAGTCTGATTTAGCACCGTCGGAAACAAAGATCTCGTCTGCTGAGATGTCGCATCCTCTCTGCTTGTAATCGGTATCTGCGATAACACTTCTGAGGAATTCGTATCCGAGATCGGGAGCATATCCCTTGAAGGTATCCTTATTTCCCATCTCATCTACGGCGCTGTGAAGTGCGGTGATGATAGCGGGTGCAAGGGGCTGGGTAACGTCGCCGATACCGAGTCTGATGATCTTTGCATCAGGATGTGCTTCACTGTATTCTCTTACCTTTTTTCCGATGGTAGAAAAAAGATAACTTCCGGGAAGCTTTAAATAGTTATCATTTACTTTGACCATTTTTTCGTCTCCTTTTATTTCTTAAGAGCCCTGCTTTTCTTCAGGATCTCTGTTAATTCATCGGGATTAAAAACATAATCGGTGTCGCAGAAATCGCAGTGGATCTCAACATCCTTACCGGCCTTTATAAAATCCGTAATCTCTTTTTCACCGAGGCTTACAAGAACGGCTTCAACTCTGTCTCTTGAGCAGTCGCACTTGTACGCGGTGTCATACTTATCATTGAATCTGATATCGAGTCCCTTAAGAACTTCCTCGATCATATCCTCGGGAGTCATTCCGGAATCCAGCATCTCGGTAACACTCTTTAAACTCTTCAGGTTATTTTCAATGACCGAGATAACATCATCACCCGCATCGGGCATAAGCTGAATGATGAATCCGCCGGAGCATCTTACGGTGTTATCCTTGTTCATCAAAACTCCGAGTCCAACGGATGAAGGAGTCTGTTCGGATGCCGCAAAATAGTACGTAATATCTTCCGCAATCTCACCAGTCTGAAGTGCGATCCTTCCTACATAGGGCTCTTTAAGTCCGAGATCTTTAACTACAATAAGATCACCGTTTCCTATCGCGGTTGAAACTCCGAGATGTCCGTTGCTGTGTGCGGGAACTATGCAATCGGGAACGGGAGTGTATCCTTTTACGTTACCGTGAGAATCGGCACAAACTGTAAGTCCGCCGGAAGGTCCGTCCGATTTGATCTGGATAGTGAGCTTGTCTCCGTCACCCTTCATCATGATACTCATCATCGCCGCAGCGGTGAGAGTTCTTCCGAGTGCCGCACTCATTACGGGGCTTGTGTTGTGAAGTCTTCTGGACTCTTCACTTATATTTTTCGTGGTACACGCAAACGCCCTGATATGTGCATCGGCAGCGGTTGCGGTCACGATATAATCTTTTGTATTATTATCTGCCATTAATCTTTCTTCCTGAGTACCGCATATATTCTTTCGGTTTCATCCGTTACATCTTCTTCCGTATCGGAATCGACCATATATACGATTTCCAATCCGTGTGCCTCGGAAAGTCTTTCGATGTCACTTACTTCGATTCCTCTCTGCAGGTGAGTTTCTTCGGCACGCTCATATAGTCCGTCTTCTCTTTTGATAAAAAGAGTAAGATCGTATTCATTTACATTTTCTTCTTCGTCGTAGAAATTTTCCCAGATAAAAGAGACGTCCTCACCGGATTCTGCGATGGTGGATTCACCGATCGCCTCTCTGTATTTGTAAGAAGTATTACAGTCAAAAATAAATAAACCGCCGGGATATAAGAACTTTGAAATACCGGCAAATGCATCATCAAGATCTTCATCTTCAAGAAGATAGTTGATGCTGTCGCAGATGCTGACCGCAGTTCCTATCGTCGAATAAAGATCAAGCTCTCTCATATCCTGGTTAAGATACATGATGCCTCTGTCTTCATCCGATTCCATTGCTCTGGAAAGCATCTCGGGTGAATAATCGATACCGAATACATCATATCCGAGATCATGTAGCTTGCGGGTGATGACACCCGTTCCGCATCCGATATCCGCAACGAGATTTCTTTCGCTCTCAAGAAGAGCCTCTTCGCTTTCCGGATCTTCAGTGTATTTATTTTTCGTCTTGCTGATGCCGTACTTTTTGATGTCACGGTCAATCCTGTCCGTCCACGCATCGTAAGGCACATCGCACATCAGCTCGTCATAAACCGAAGCGAATGCCTGATATGAATTTGTTACGAGCATTTCATCAGAGTTCATAAATCCATCCGACCGCAAGAATAATCAATGCTTTAGAATATCGCACTCGAGACGAGTGTGGAAGCAACTCCCATTATCACACCGGCAAGAGCAACTCCGAGCATGACGGCTGTAATACTCTCCTTAAACTTCATATCGAGAAGTGAAGCTGCAAGTGTTCCGGTCCATGCTCCCGTGCCGGGAAGAGGAATACCTACAAAAAGGAGAAGTGCAACAAAAAGTCCGCGTCCGGCTTTGGCCTGTAGTTTCTCTCCGCCCTTATGTCCTTTTTCCAGACAGAAGGTGAAAAACTTGCCGATCACCGGCTTATCTTTTCCCCATTCAAGAACCTTTCTTGCGAAGAAAAAGATGATCGGAACGGGAAGCATATTTCCGATTGCTATTATCACATATCCCATAACGATATTGAACTCGGGATTCATTCCCCTGAACCAGTACGCTATGGGGATAGCCCCTCTGAGTTCGATAAGAGGTATCATCGAAATAATGAAGCATCCGAAATACTGTGTCATCGTATTTTGCGCAAATTGCTGCGCGATAGCTTTTGCTAAAGAACCCATTTTTAATTCTCCAATCAAATTTACAGATTATTTCATTCCCAGAATATCTCTGAGATTTGCGACAAGAGTGTCACATTCTTCATCCGTTCCGACAGTTATTCTGAGATACTCACTTATACGGGGCTTATTCCAATATCTGACAAAGATATTTCTCTTTTTAAGCTCCGTGAAAATAAACTCTGCCGAAACAGATTCATGCTTAGCAAAAATGAAGTTAGTTTTGGAATCCTGAAAATCAAAACCTAGTTCCCTAAGTTTAACCTTCAGTTCCTCGCGGGTTTTGATGATCTTTGCACATGTTGCCTTGAAATATTCATCATCCCTTACAGCCTCCGCACCGAGTTCAAGAGTCAGTGCAGTCATGGTGTATGAGTTGAATGAATACTTAACGTCATTCAAATACTTGATCATGGTCTCGGAACCGATGGCATAACCGATCCTGAGTCCGGCCATGGATCTGGACTTGCTGAAGGTCTGGATCACGAGAAGATTATCATATTCGGGAAGAAGGCTGAGCGCACTCTCCGCACCGAAATCGACATATGCTTCATCCACGATACAGACGACATCACGGTTTGCATCGAGAATTTTTCTGATACCTTCAAGTCCCATGAACACACCTGTGGGAGCATTGGGATTAGCGATAACAACGCCGCCGTTTTCACGCGCGTAATCTTCGGGGATTATGTTGAAGTTGTCATCGAGAGGGATCTGCTCGAAAGGTATCTTAAAAAGAGAAGCCCAGACATCATAGAATGAATAAGTGATATCCGGGAAAAGGATCTTTTTATCCGAATTGAAAAAAGTAAGAAAAGCCATCGCAAGAACATCATCGGAACCTACACCGACAAAAACCTGCGAGGGCTTTACGTTATATTTTGCCGCAAGTGCTTCTACAAGTGTACGGCAATCGGGCTGAGGATATTTTCTCAGAGTGGATATATCGTAGCTTTTAAGGAGCGCCTCCACGCCGGGAGCGGGAGGATAAGGATTCTCATTGGTATTAAGCTTGATTACTTTTCCGGAAGGCTGTTCGCCCGGAACATAAGGTACTACTTTTCTGACATTTGATTCCCAGTTCATGATTTTGCCTCTATATCTTCCGCAAATTGCTTACCCACCTCGGGCAAGCCCATCTGCTCATATACTCTCTTAAGTCCTTCGGCAGCATCTTTGCCGGCGGATGTAATGTAGATCGCAGGAAGTGTTTCGAAAGCAGCATTGTAATACCAGATTGCGGCTTCTTCGAAATCCTGAATTCTCTCATAGAAAAGACCAAGTTCAATACAAACTTCCGATGAAGGATCGGTCGCCATGGTCTTGGTTATGTATTTGAAGAACATGACGATGTCGCCATGAATTCTTGCTATATGCGCGATAACAAGGCAGGCCTTATTAACGCTTTCGGGATCGAGCTCCGTATCTCCCGCACATGCTACGAAATACGGAAGTGCATTTCTGAAGTCATCTTCGGAACCTGCCATGAACAGTTCCCTGACATACATATCATAGAGTCTCTTGCTGAGCTTTCCGCCTCCCATTGTGGACTTGGAGAAGATCTCAAGATCTCTGCTTCCATGATTTGCTTCGGGTTTATGTGTAATCACAATATCGCTGTCATAGATGACGGGATCGAGCCTTATCATCTCATGAACGGGATCCTGCCATACAAATTGTCTTAAGCGTTTGAACATTTTGGGTCTTAATTCCTCATCGAAATTGTAAACCGTTGAATGCTCAAGCTGATTGCCGTAGCGCATCTGGACTATCTCTACTTCCTCGGGAAGCATGTCCTTAAGTGCGGCAAACTTGACATGATTGGTTGCATCGAGAATCTCGTCCGCATCAGCGGAATATATATAATCACAGGTTGCCATGGAGAAAGCAAAGTTTCTCGCATCGGAGAAATCTCCGGTCCAGGCAAAGTCATAGATCTTATCCGTATACTTACGTGCGATATCCTTGGTATTATCGGTCGAACCGGTATCGACAATGACAATCTCATCCATAAGATCCCTGATGCTGTCGAGGCATCTGGCAAGGATCTTCTCTTCATTTTTGACTATCATTACGCAAGATATCGTCATAAGACATGTCCTCCCGGAAGACAAAGCAAAAAAGCCGTTTATGTGATACGAGCATACATAGAGCATTTTATCACAAAAACGGCTTATTTAACAATAATTGAGGTACCCGATCAGCACCAAAAAGCGGCCAATGTAAGCGTAAAAGAGACTGAAATATACGGGAGAAACGGAACGGGCATTTTTAGTTTCCCACGAGGGCCGATATTTCGGTGTAAGAACTGAGATGCGGTCAGGATCAGAAGTGCCATCGACATATGGATGATGTGGCCTTCAAGGCCCGGACCGCCAAAGGTCATGAAGACCATGCAGCAGGAAAAGGCATGGCTGTCCGCCCTGCCGTAAAACCTGCTCATTATGTGTTCCTGGATAAAAATGACGTACAGACACTCGAAAAGTTCCCACAGCCCCGGAAGCTCTTTAGCCCCGGGGATCAGCAAGAGACAGGAAGGAGCCATGATCCACCAGGTAAGATCACTGACTTTATGGGTCCTGAAATCCTCGTAAGATGCGGCGGCAAGACACAGGATGGCGATCGAAGTGCCGATTGCTTTAAGCACTCCGGTCAAAACCTTTTCACCACATACATATAACCGGACCTCAGACCATCATAGAAGGCCTGTGCATCAGAGCTTTCCAGATATACGTTAAACATCACTGCGGTATCCACTCCGCTTGCCGGATTACCCGAAGAATCATATCCGCACTCCACATATACATCCGAGCATAGAAGCATACCTTCACCCGTTTCGGGATCCGCAGAATAAATATCCACGCGGTCTCCGGCCCTCAGCACTCCGCTGACAGCCTTGGAAAGATCCTCCGTTTTAAACCCGGCAAGTACCGGCGATTCCATAGAAGCAAGCACTTCATCCGAATCCGTAAACATACCCGAGGTCAGAAGTGTTCCCACAGCAATATCAAATTCCGGTGACATACCGCTTAATACATGGTAATCGGTGAGTGCCGAAGCAGGGATGCATCCCGCATCAACGCTTTTAACCGCTATGTAAGAAGCCGCGTTATCCTCGGTTATCACCGTCCCTCTCGGAATATCCGATGTTGCCACATAAACTTCCCTTTTCTCAAAATCCGCCAAAGCCTGTCTTTGGAAATATGTCATTATCGCAAATACGGCAACCGCGGTAAGAAGTGCCGCTATCAGAAGTCCGTATTTCGATTCCCTGTTTTTCCTGTTTTGCATTTTCAAATAATTCCTTTCTCACTCGCGTACCCTTTCAGGGTCGGCAATCATCTCAGCATAGGCCTGTTTATATGCCCTTATCTTTATTCCGAGAAAACCATCGGTATCAAAAGAAACCGCGGCATAACATCCGGCAGATCTTACAATCTGTCCTCCCGGAGTTTTCATCTCTCCGTATAAACCCGTACTCACATCCATGCCGTAACCCGATACCCGGTATTCGGTAACTTCATCCGCATCCACCAAATAGATCCTGAAATCTTCTATCGTAACCGCGCCTGATATATAAGAACTGTTTTGGAACAGAGGTCTGTAATCCGCATCCAGTTCCATGTTTCCCTTCAGAGCATTTTGAAATATCTCAAGCGCATGCGAAGGATCGTTTATCACAAGCTTATGGTCGGTTCCGTATCTGTAAGGATCGACATCCAGGGATGCAAGTGCCGATGCGGCAAGTGCATCCTCTGCGATATCCGAATCCGTTTTATACTGCAATATCTGCAGCGTTGCCATGGATAGGATCATGACAAAGATAAGTGCATACATACCGAGGACATATTCCGTCTGTCCTTCACTTTTGTTAATACTTGGCAGTCGATGTCCTGAATTCCCTGATCTCATATCCCTCCTCCGTGGAGCCGCTTATATAGAGCTTTATCTCATTTCCGTATCCGACTTCCGACATATCCGTTCCTGCCAGGGATATGTTCGTTAGCCCTGCCTCTGCAAGAGAATCAATGAGATTATCCCTGTCGCCTTCGGTCAGATATCCGTATGTCTCCATCTTCAAAATATATTGCCTTGATACCTGTGATACGGAAGCTTTCACATTAATAAGTCTTACGCAATCCGCAAAAGAGATCATCACAAAAGCAATGCAGATCACGAAGATGCACATGGGCATCACATCACCGACACTTCCGTCATTTTTCTCAGTCGCAGTTTTATTCCACATCAAATCCATCCTCACCGCCTCAGAAATACATGGGAGTGAAGATAAACGCACCGGGAGTACTGAGGATATTCTTGGCAGATACAGTCATCTCCGCCACGATAGTTTTGATGAATTCCGTAAGTGAATCCCTCATAACAACGCACAGCAAAAGTGCTATGATGCAAAGTCCGATCGTAACGAGGATTCCGTCAAGTCCCTCCTCCTTATTCATAGCGGCAGCAAATACTTTGTTCTTAAAACCTTTCATGATAAATCTCCTTTCAAAACAAAAAACTATTTTCAGATACTTCCCCTCATCTGAAACCGACAGCTCTGCTCATCATGTACATAACGCAGGTATATAGAGCCGTCGCAAGAACCGCACCGAGTACAAGTAGCTGGCATATAGTAAGCAATCTGTCCAATGATGCTTTCCTTGATTCAAACACCTCCTCTTCCATATCCCTGACCTGTTCGGCTATATCACCCAGCAGTTCAACAGCCTGTCCGGATTCAAGTGCCTGCACCACGGTTATGCAAAGTGAATCGATATATCTGTCATCAAAAGAAGACCTGAATCTTTCAAGCGATGCATAAATATCGGATTTCATGATCACTTCGGCGTAGAATTCGGACAGTGCATCTTTCAACCTTTTATTCGTTACTGACGAGGAACACTCGGCAAGTGCATCCGTCACATAAACTCCGCTTTTGATCTGAACTCCGAGGCTGTGATAGATAAGTCTGATATCCGGAAGCATTTCTTTGGAATCGGCTCTGTTAAGTGTAGGAATACAAAGCGGGAGAAACATAAAAAGGATCACTCCCAGCACCGTCCCCATAAATACAGAAACGCTCATCCCTGCCAGGAAGCCGGCACACCCAAGTGCGATGCATATTCCGATAAATCTTCCGGGATCGATCTTTTTTCCGATGTGATATGATGCTCCGTTTTTCCTGAGCCAGCTTTCGATCCGGTCATAGAAGGGAGTATTCTTTTTCTTACGGATCATTCCGGCAAACTCTGCGCTCTTAAGATATGCAAATCCCTTACCCGGATAAAAAAGCTTATACGTAAGTGCCGCTGAGATACTTCCTGTAAAAACCACGATTGCAGCCGTGATCTCGTAATAATGTGTAAGCAGATTCATTCATAAACCTCACTTATATAATTTGGACGCCTGTCCGAAATACATGATCCCGACAACGGCTATTACTCCGATACTTATCCTTCCGGGAATACTGTCGAAGAGAACACTTTCAACAGTTGTCTCTGAAAGTGATGCCGTTATCGCAAGTACCGCAAGACTCATAACCATGAGCAAGACCATGTTTATCGCAGATTCCCTCAGGATTGTTTTTCTCCTTGAAGCTTCCCTTATGTAATCCCTGAGGCTCCTTCTGGTTGATGCGACAAGTCCCGTGATATCTTCGCCATGTCTTGATGTGATCTCCATATTTCTGATCAGCTGTTTAAACTGAGGATGTTCGATCTTATCAGCCATGGATAAAAGAGCCATGGAGAGGTCTCCACTCATCCTTCCTTCCGCTGCGCATTCATCAAACACACTTCGTAACGGCTCATTCATATATATGCTTATCTGTCCGAAGATGTTTGAGTACACCGCACCCGATGCGGCAAAGGATCCGAGCAGGTCCAGAAGTCTCGGAAGATCGTCACCCGTCATCTTAAGAGCCGATATCTCCATGCATCTGATCACGATATATATGCCTGACAGGAATATTCCGCATACGATAAGGGAAGGAACAAATCCGAAGGCCATCCCTACGGATATCAGGATCAACGCACACATCAGGCTTAACCCGGCAACGAATTTCTCAGATGTCATTTTCGGATGTCTTCGTCTTATACAGCTGTACTCAAGTGCTCTGCCGACGACCGATAAAAAGGTTTCTTTTTCGATGCGTTCCTTTATTCTCTTTCTTCTTTCAATCGCATTTTTTGTTTCATTCCTGTCCATCCTTACTGCCATCAGCATCGCCGCTTTCCTGAGTTTTTCCGATGCTTTGGATCTTTCCATAAGGCCGTAGAATCCTGCCGTCAGAAGCACCAGCACGCATGCGTTACAAAATACGTTCATAATCCAGTTCCCTCCTTTCTTCATTCCATCCTTTGCATGCGTATACATTTGCGACCTTATAATCCTTCATGAAGATAAGAGTCTTAAAGCAGTCCATCATTCTCATAAGCTCGTTTCTCGAATACCTGCTCTCATACATCGCATAATCCACAAGTTTATCCGGAGCTCTCATCGCGGATGTCGAGTGGATCGTACCCGCACAGATCTGTCCGGTGCATGCTGCGTTCAGGATATAAAGTGCCTCCGCACCTTTGATCTCTCCGACTATAAAAAAGTCGACATCCATCGTAAGCCCCGCGATACTGATGTGTTCAAGATCATACGAAGCCATACTCTCTGTGCTGGTCGGAACCGAATGAAGGAACATCATATCGGGATGGAACATTGTTGTAAGTTCGTCGGCCTGCTGTACGATCATCACGGCGGTATCATCCGGAATGGTTTCTTTTAACGCATTCAGAAGTGTTGTTTTGCCCGAGGAGTTGCCTCCGCAGATAAGGGTAGAGCCCATCCTGAACCTGAGAGTAAGTATCCTTGCACTCTTTTCGTCAAGCATTCCTCTGTCTACAAGATCTTTTAAAAGAGGGAAGGATCTCGGCACCTTTCTGATACACAGATAAGGTTCATCGTATGTATTTACGATCGGCATACAGACAGTAAACCTCAGGATGAACGCAGGGTGCGATGCGCTGTCAGTGAACCTCTGGATTGCAGACAGATTCGATACGCTGACCTGATTCCTTGCTGCGATGTGGTCGATAAAGCGCAGGTATTCTTTTTCCGAGGAGAAAGAAACACCGGATTCTTCGCGCTGTCCGTTTCGCTTAACCCTAATGGAGTTATGTGCCGTAACTCTTATGTCAGATATTTCAGGATCGTCTATAAGAGGTGTGATGATCGAGTATCCGAAGATGTATTCTTCAAACTCTTTGGTAAGGGCATCGCCCAGCGATTCATCCCCACCGAATCTGGAGAGGATGTATTCGCCGGCATCAGCCATAAATTTTTCTTTTGTGATTACGCCGCGTCTGAGTAAGATGAGTTCGTTCCCCTTACGTGATATGTATTCATCCGTAAAAGATTCAAGTAGATCGCGGGCATTTTCGGTAGTATTAGTCATTTGATCACCCGTAAAGCTGCCCGCAAAAAAGACATGATAAAAGGGCAGTTCTTTAAACTGCCCAAACTGATGGTGAGGACAACTTTACAACAGGTAAACTGCCCGGTCAACTCAAAATATGCCAATTTCCCAAAAATCGTCCGAATGCATAAAAAAGGCTCTCCGGGGATATCCCGAAGAGCCTTGAAATGCTGTATTTACGGAGCTTTGCCCCTTTGTGAAAATTGCCTTTATTGTACTTTTGCCCCCGGCATGTTAAAATATCCCTTGTCAAAGAAACTCGCGAATAAATCGCAAAAAGGAGTATCTTATGGAATCAGGAATCTTTTTAGTACTTGCAGGCGGACTGCTTGTCGTAATTATCGCAGCTGTTGTCGTTTCAGCAGTAACTTCAGTAGTAAGCGGTGTTATTGGTGCTGAAGAGGACGACGATTAACCCTAGCCTTTTTATCTCCAAGTTTCATGATCGTTATACCTGCTACGATCGCAATAGCCAGAAGTATTATAGCTGCCCAACCGGCAGCTTTTATTTTGCCGATATTGAAGCATCTTACATTGATCCACATCTGATTGATACGGGCATTTGCCTCGGTATCAAAGTATCTCATGACCGCACTTCTGTCGGTAACTTCCTTGGGAGGGTACTGTGCAAAGAGCTGGCGGTATGTCTGCTCTTCGGGAACGGTAAGAACGTAATCTCCGCCCACGCTTCCGTCGAAGAAATATCCGATATCATACTCTGCGGTTTCTTCTTCATCTTCCTCTGCGGAATAATTCCAATCCACATATTCGAAGATCTGGTCTCCGTCTGCTCCGCCCGCGATGGATGAAGTGTATCCGATGTAGTACATATTTCTGACAGCATTGTCAGGTCTTGAAAGGAAGTTTACGAAAGCTTCGCACGCCTTCTGCTTCTGGGCATCTCCCTTGATTCCCACATCAAGCATTACCCATCCGTCGAACCAGAGATTGGTACACTCTTCGGGAACGGAATATGCAAGATATACATCCTCTTCCTCCGCAAGATCCATGGAATAGACTGCGTCTCCGGACCACTGAAGGTTGGAGTAGATCTTACCTGTTACCATGTCTGATTTTCCTGAATCGGTTTCAAAAGAATACACGATATCCTTTACTCTCTGGAGATACTCGAGAGCCTCAGCAACGGTTTCTTCGGAGGTGTCGTTCATCTCCGCACCGAGTCTTTCGTGATAGTCGGGATCGTTTAAGAATTCTTCACTTAAGAACAGATCTCCTTTGAGAGCACCGAGGGCCGCAAAATAACTGTCACGCACATTGTCCTTGGTGGTGATCTGTCTGATATAGTCTTCATTTACAAGAAGCTTCCAGGTAGAAACTTCTTCAGCAGATAGATAATCGGGATTGTAGAGGAATCCGAGAACGCCCCACATATAACATGCGGCATACTCATTCCAGTACTCTCCGTTTATCTCGTTGGTCTCGAAAGTTTCTCTGATGAAAGGAGAAACGTTTCTGATGTAATAGTTGTATTCGTTTTCTTCGTCGAAGAATTCATCGCTGTAAGGAACAAGCCTTCCTTCGGACATAAGCTTCATGATCATGTACTCGGAAGGAGCAACCAGATCGAACTCATCACCCAGGGTAAGCATGTTGTAGAGTTCTTCGTTTGTTCCGAAGCAGCTGTACTCAACCTTTACTTTCTGACCGTAGGTCTCGTAATACCACTCTTCAAAATCCTCATAAAGAGCGTTTTCACCGAATATATCTCCGGATTCAAGGTCGATCACTTCATCTTCGTCCCAGCCGCCTTCATCGATATACTCTTCCCAGTTGCAGACTCTTATGGTAATAACATCTTCGGCTGCCTGAGCAGGGATAGCAGGTACGATTCCTGCCAAAAGAATACCGGAGCAGGCTAAGGCAATAAGCTTTGAGGAGATCTTCTTAAAGGTCATCATGCATTTGCCCTCCTCATCTTATTTGCTTTCTTTTTATCCTTGTTCGAAGTGCTTTTGTTCATTCCGATACAGATGATAAGAACGATCGCAAAGATAACGGTGGAAAGTGCCCAGAGCGCAGTCTTGATATCGGTCTGTGAACCTCTGGTCGCATTAACTACATAAGTAGAGATGGTATCGAATGATGCGGGCTTGGTATAGGTTGCAACGAAATAATCATCGAGTGAAAGAGTTACAGCCATTACAAATCCGGATACGATACCGGGCATGATCTGAGGGATAACTACCTTTCTTACCGCAACGGAAGGTGATGCACCGAGATCCAGTGCAGCTTCATAAATGGAAGGATCCATCTGTCCGAGCTTGGGGTATACCGAGAGGTATACGAAAGGTGCACAGATAACGGTCTGTCCCGCAACAAGAGGGAAGAACGTATCTTTATTGATACCGAATACGATTACCAGGAGTATGCACACCGAGAAACCGGTGACAACATCTGCGTTAACAACGGGTACCTGGTTAACGATTCGGTATACGGAAGTGGTCGCAGGCTTTGAATAGAACGAGCCGAGTGCACCGAGAGTTCCGAGGATCGTTGAGATAACCGCAACGCCTATCGCAAGGAAAAGAGTACCTCTTATCATCTCCGAAAGTTCGGGAGTTGTGAAAAGAGTTACGTAGTTCTGAAGTGAAAAGCTTGCCTTCTGTCCGATAGTGGATGCATCGGTAAAGCTGTAGAAAGCAAGGATCAGTATCGGTGCATAGATGATCAGAAGAACAATGAGAAGAATGACGGGAGTCAGGATCTCTTTCTTTTTCATAATACAGATCCTCCTCTCACGGTTTTCTCACTGTCATCGCCGCCTACTACGAGTGTGAAAACACAGATGATAACAAGGAGGATCAAAGAGATGGTAGATCCGCCGTGCCAGTCGTATGCGGAGAAGTAGCTTCCGATAAGGCTACCCATGATGTAGGTGCTGTTGTAGAGCATGTCGAGAACAACGTAGTTGGTCATCGCAGGTAAGAATACCATTGAGATACCGCTGATAACTCCGGGCATGGAAAGAGGAAGCAGTACGCGTAAGAACGCCTGCACGGGATCCGCACCGAGGTCCGAAGCTGCCTCAAGAAGACTCTTATCGATCCTTGAAATCTGGTTATAGATGGGAAGGATCATGAAAGGCAGGAAATCATATGTCATTCCTATTACGGAATTGGCAAAAGGATGCAGAGCAAGATTTCCTTCGATCACGGTAAGAAGCTCTTTGAGAGCGGTGATACGAAGGGTGAAGTTGATCCACATGGGCATGATCATGAGCATAAGGATCGCACCTTTCGATGAGATCTTACTCATGGCAAGGCAATAAGCCGCGGGATATGCGATAAGAAGGCATATCATGGTCGTGGCAAATGCAAGGAAGAGCGAATACATAAGGGTACCCAATGTATTCGGATCTGTGAAAAAGTTTATGAAATTGCCGATCCCCGGTTTTCCGCTCGCATCGGTAAATGCATACTTAACGATGACGATAAGCGGCATGACCACAAATACCAGGAGATACAGCGCATAAGGAATACCTAAGTATTTC
>JAEEGL011192800.1_pt1 | contig 14221 bp, 16 predicted proteins | sample 9134231 | NCBI WGS metagenome assembly JAEEGL01 (sample SAMN16246548, study PRJNA631951) | gut metagenome | biome: gut microbiome; feature: rumen; material: fiber-attached | host: Bos | place: Iran: Karaj | collected 2018-10 | reverse complement strand
CATTGTAGGAAAATCCAAAAGTTTAGATTTTCCCACAATGCTTATCTTTTGGTCTTTGGTTCGGAATAGTGTAGTGCTGGCGGTCTATCTCTTGTTTTCGGTTGCTTGCTTCCTTACCGTACATGAGCATTCGCGCCGGGGTTGTCGTTGCCATAACTTTCGAGCAGGTTGATCGCACCCCAGTACCGAGACCGGCGCCTAGAGCGATGAGGAGGGTCTGAAGGATCCTAATGGCAGAGTTGAAAAATGCCATACTATGTTTTTTGCCGCTGACAAACAGCTGTCCGGCCACCGTGTCCGTCAGCAGCTCTCCTTTCAAAAAATGATGATTTGAGCGGCGGCCTTTGTGTCGTAACCTTGGGGAATCTATATGAAAACTGCCGCAGTGTTTACGATGGTAGTTTCTGCGGCGGGGCTTCATCAGGTGCCCGCGCCCAGTATGCTGTTGTTATGGTCTTGATGTTGGCCTCCTTTCCCGAATTTGCCTGGTCTCACAAAGCAATAAAATAGCAGCAAATCTTTTCAGACTTACTGCTTCGTGGCCGCTATGATATGCGGTGGTTATTTTGTTTTCATAGGGATAACCTTGGCCATGCTTCTGAAAACCAGCACAAGCCGCAAGTTATTCCCAAATATCTTTATCTTCCTTGGGCATGGTATATTTCCTGCGCTTTTAGATGCCCAGGATAAGGAAGGTGATTCCGGAAATCATCAAGCCTATATCGATCGCCATAGTGATATAGCCTGCCTTTCCCTTGCTTTTGATAACCGGCACAAAATCAAAATTCAGTCCCCACTGAAAGGTCACAAAAGCATCATTTATCTTGAACAGAGTTAATACTTTCCTGCAATGATTGACATAGTCATCTGCCCAGATTCCATTTCCCAAATACCGCAGTCCCAATTCTCGTTCAATGTCTTCGGACAAAGCCTCGCCCAGCAGCATTTTCCATCCCGCGTAGCGCATGTTTACTACTGTTCTTTTGTCGGCGCCCGGCTTCCATGGATTGTAGGTATATTGCAAATATCTGCTGTAATCTGTGTAATTTTCCTTTGGAGTTTCTGCCTTCCCGTTTCGTTTGAATACATCAAAGAATCCCATCTTTGCTCCGCCTTTTATTCATCCTCCAAAAGATACATATCGGGCTAAAAATCCGACAGATCATCAATAAATTTCTCTACATCGACCATCCATCTTCCGTAAGATTTACACCGGTGAATAACGGGAAGCTTCTTTTGCCACTCCTCAAATCCTTTGATAAAACAATTATGCTCCGGCAGCTTGATTCTCTCAAACAGCGTCTCATCAAAAAGCCTTACCAGATGATAAAAGCCATGTGCCTCCGGAACGAAACATTTTTCTATTTTCTTGACAGGGTAGCCCCGTCGCTGATGTGCTTCACAAATGTTTTGAAGGCATTCGTTTACACTCTCTTCATCTTTGTTCGCAAGAGAAACAAAAAAACGAACATAGTACTTTTCTATGCCTGTGAGTTTTTTCTTCGCAAGGAACTTCTCCGCTTCTGCAAGTGCTTCCTGACGTTTCGCATCATTTTTATAATATAAAGCGCTGAGCAGATTGATGACATTGTCTGTATACCCAGTCACTTTCAGCATTGGCAAGGTATCCGGAACAAATGACTCGATCACCTCATAATCATTGCAGGCAAAGCAAGTGAGAAGCCCGTCAATGATCTTTCCCGTATAGAGTCCGCCGCTGTGTGTACTCCCTCCACTGAGCAGAGAAGTCCTCCCGTTTTGCCAGAGGGCATCGTTCAGCTTCTGATAATCATCCTCACAAAAAGCTATGTAGTAAGCAAAATATTTAATGTCTCGAAGAAGCAGGTCAATGTACGATTTTGTTCTTGCCGCTTTATCAGGATCTTTGTTTTTATCCTCCAGATAATTTTTGAAAATCCTCTGGTTCAGCTCTTCAAATTCCTGCATGTTTTGCGGGTAGTAGTAGGATCCCCATTTTTTTTGATGATCCTCTCTCATCTTCTGATATAGGTCTATGTATTCTTTCATGGCAGCCCTTTCCGTAGAAAACTATTCCGAATACCTCTGCAGATTTCTAATGGTCTGTGCTTTCCTGAATGAAACGCTCCCGCCTCAAATAGATCGCTCATTATTCAACAGCCCGTACATTGCTCTGTCATGATTCCATTCCAGACCGTTTTTGACGGCCACAGCATAATCCATGAACTGTTCTTTGCGGCTTCTATAAATACTTTCCCCATAGGCGGTATGTATTTTTACTCCATTTTCCTGTGCCCTGCGGCGCTGCTCATCCGTTTGAATTTTGACAGACCAGACATGGTTTTCCCCGTCCATATTGGGTGAGGAGAAACATTCTGCCGCGCCATCGATGTCGCCTCTGTCCAGATATGCTAATCCCGCAAGCCGGGGCATCTCATCTTTGTGGGCGATATAGTATCCGTCAAGATCCCCATATTTCCTTTCGACCATAGCTAAAAAATCGGAGCAGTACTGCTTCAGAAAATCCAGCAGATCTTCACATACCTTCGGAATTGATTCTTCGCTGCCATCGCAGTCGAACTTTTGTACCTTACTTGCTATGGCCGCATTACAACGCGCACCGCTGTTGGCTCGGATTTTGTCTGTAAAATGAAGTGGATGATGGGGGCTGAGGATCCCATACTCGAGTTCATCGAATCGATGATACTTAACCGTGATGCTCAATGAGATACTGACCTTACCGGCTTCTACATTGATGATGCTATAAAAGGCATGATAAAAATACGGATCGATCCTCTTGTAGATGTCACGCTCCGCAGAAAGCTTTATTTTCCTGGCCTTCGCTGCAAGCTTCAGAGCCTGATAAAACTTCTTCTCCCATTTTTTACGTTCTTTATACTCCATTTTCTATATCCTATCTTCCGGAAGACTTGAGTTGCATGATACCATATCCTTATTTATTTCGAACGGGGAAGCAGAACGAGAGCGGGAATGCTGAGGACGAGCCCAAAGAGTCCGAAGAACGCAAAAGGAACATGGTTGATCCATTGAAAGAGCGTGTAGACTGCCGAGCCGACTGTCACCATCCAGGCGTAGATGCTCGCAGCCGTTCTGGTAGCTGCGGTGCGTCGGGATGCGTTTACGATCAGGAGAATCCCAAGCGGTATGAGGATCACTCCCAGAGCGATAAGGAACTGCAATGCCTGAATGATCGCCTCGCTTGCACTGTACTTCGCATTGACTTCCACGTTCAAAAGCATTGCTCCCATGATGACAAGGAAGATTGCGGCGATGATGTCGAGAATGCCCATCCTCTTAAGACGGGACGTATTTGATAAGTTATTCATATGTACCTCCTGGTTGGTCGTTCTGCTCATGTTGAATCTGCTGCCGGTCGGTAGCCCTTTCGTCAGTGTAATAATCGAACGTACCCGAGTAGTGTACCCCCACATCCACATAACGTTCCTCTATGTCATTATCCACGAAACTCCAGGGTCTCTCCTCGGAAGAAAGATCCACCCCATCAGGAACGGACGTCAGACGTGCCACATTCAACCTGACGGATACTCCTGTTTCGGTGAGGGCGGCAACAAGGGCGTCGACAAAGGCGTCGTAATCCTCGTCGGACATCGATGCGGACGGCAGCACGTATACATATGCGTATCCTGCGAATGCTCTGCGGTGGTCTTCGAAAGGTTCGGATAAGATTGTGGGAACCCAGGCTTTCACTCCGTTCCCGGCTCTGGCAGCGGCGACGCAGGTGCCCTCCGGGAGTCCTGAGACCACCGGTGCAAGGAAGCCTTCGACATACGTCTCCCAGTCTTCACGGTGGATTATCACCCAGTAGTCACCGTCTCCCGAGACCGGGACGCAATTCTCATTGAATTCGAATTTGATTCTCTCTCCGTCGTACGGACCGCCGACGATCTCCACCGTCAGAGAGTAATAATGACGTTCCTTATAGATGTTTGGCTTTACAAGCCACAGCGCCCGGAAGGTCTCCCCGGGGTACCGCTCGGAGAGGTAATCGAGGCCCCACCGCGCATAGGCAACGTTTTTAAATTCATTCTGGGACATGCCCTCCTCCTGCATCCGCTTGATCTCTTTCTCGGAGCAGCTCATGTCTCGCGCAAGCTGAGCCTGCTCGTCGGTGGCCTTCATCCCTTCGGTCCAGGTGCCGATGACCGGATAACTCACCGACTGCGGCTCGCGCGAGCAGCCTGACAGGAACATGCCCGCCGCGAGTATTGCCGCAATAAGCACTGCTGCCGGTTTTCTTTTGTCCATACAATCATCTCCTTTACCAGTTCGTTAACCGCTTGACCGATGTCCCCGGTGCCGATGAGGCGCTGACATAAGAAAACATGAAGAAATACAGTAAAATCAACGGTTTTTCTATGGCAGCGGGCAAACAGGGCAAGGTCAAAAATCGAATAATCGGGCGATAAAGGAATACTTTAATCGCGATTCGACCACTCAAATGTGTTCATGATGGTTTGCGCCGCTTCATCACATTCAGAGGAGCTGCTGATATTCGTTTCATAAATTAAAATGTGCTCTTGATCTCCACAGATATAATACTGAGTGATCTGCCTGTCTTCCGTTGAGAAGTTGAAAACCAGAACAGGCTCTCCCTTGTCAGAGGTAATTCCGGCGGCGGTTATGTCCCCCGTCAGATTTCCACCTGTCTGTTGCGATAGCTGGGCCAAAATCGCTTCTCCAAACGCAGCCGTATCATCTTTTGAATATCTGTTCGTGCCATATTCCACGGAGATGTTATCAGGAATTCCGACACCATCATAGTCTTCCGGTACAAAAAACGGCTTGGCGTCCGTTGACTGAGGGTCGTATTTATCCCAGCTGTCTATCATAATAAAACTTCCCTGATCGAGCATATAGAGATCACCCTCTGTTTCGTCCTCATGATCAGATGTTTCAGCAGTCGAATCACCGGAAGACGGTTCAACTGTTTCGATGGAAGACGATTCCACGGAATTGTTTTCCGCTGAGCCTGACGACTCGTCTGATGTGACACCGCAGCCTGCTAAAAGGGTAAGGGCCAGGATAATGATTAAGATTCCTTTCTTTTGCATGTTTGAATCCTCCATTCTCGTTTTATCCTAACATCAATCTTATTTCGTGAAGCCACCCATGCACCCGGAAATGCATTCATCGATTTCATTTTTGTGTTAGAAACTCTATTCACTCAACACATTCACGTCTTCCAGTTTCAGTTCGGCCGTATTATTCAGATTGTTATAAATCCAAAGATATATTGTTGATCCACTATCTGTCTTCAGCTCTATTACCTGATCCGGGTATCTTCCCTTAATCTGAACAGCTTTCTCGGGATTGAAAGCCGTTACCCCCCAGGCAGGGTCGCTGTCACCATCCTTGAAAAATCGGATTCCATGAGATATACGGCTCATTGACGCATCCGCAAATACGGTCTCCTGCCAGCTATAAGAATCAATTGGGTAAAAATCAGCCCCATACGCGAGTTTCCTCGTTCCAATATAGAAATATCTATCATTTTGTTCAACAAATTCGTATGATATGATTTCATCATCCGCATGAAAGAAAACTTCATGATAGTCTTTCAAATCAATTTGTGCCACCTGAATCCCTTCAGATTCGCCGCACGTTTCCTGTATCAGTTTTTCCAGATCATTGCTGCCAAAATCCGTAAAATCATGGCCGTATCCGCTCGCATTTATGTTCTTTCCGGGCACGATGGCTGACGAGAATTTGCCAAGCTGATGCGCCATCATCGTGAACGTAGCAACAAAAACAGCTATAATCAGCAGGACCGGAAGTAAGACGTTATGTCTTGAATTTGTCTTCTTTTCACGATATACAAGCCATCTTTCAAAAAGGACTAATAGTACTGCAGCAAGAACAAAGCCGAAAAGGCTCAGGATATTTTCTACTAAGAAGCTGCTCGCCAATAGTCCGGCTGCTGTAATTGAGCAGAATATGACACCAAAGAAGAACAACACACCTAAAATAGCACGTCTTATGAAGTTCTTTCTCCTTACTTTTCTGCCTGCAATCTCAGCAGATACCAGACTTTTGTTTTCTGCCGTCATGGTCTTTCCTCCAGAACTTGTTTTGTATCTCATTACCTGAAGTAACAATTACTCATCAAGATCATAATCATCCGGATCAAGCAAATATATATCATCTTTCCTTCCCAGGTTGTAATCTTCGATATAGGCGCGTTTGCTCCCGCTGTACATCCACACGCACCAGCCGCACTGTCCTTCCGGATTTTTCAGGGGAATGAAATGAACAGTAATATTCAGCAGTTTTCTGGGATTTCCCTCGGGTGTAAACCGAACGAGAAATCCCCGTTTGAATTCTTCTTCCCTGGTCTTTCTGGGTGGAAGACCTTCTTTCACAGCTTCCCGGAGCAGGAATTGTGGGATTTCAGCCCAGTATATCCACTGCCCTGTCTGCGTTTGCCGCTTTTCCATTTGAAGTGGGATGGTGGGTCTTGGGTAACGATCAAATTTATATTCCAGTTGCACTTCCCGGAAGCGTATGTCTTCTTTTTCAACGTAGCCGCCTGAAAAGGCAACAGCAAGACCTCTTGATTTCCCACCCTTGTTGATCGCGCTGATAATGCTGCACTCTCCAATCCTGCATGGCATTAAACCATTCACTCCAAGAGCCAGCCTGGGCGGCTCCGATTTTGAAGCCGATTCGGGAAGCACATAATAAACAGTTCGCACTCCTTTTATAAAATCCTCGGGAATACGCTCATCGCAGAACCGCCCCTGCCCGTGCTTTAGTCCTAGCAGCGGCTCCAGACTGTCCAGGGCGTCCTCGGCAAAAACGTATTTTTGGCTGAGCGTGGCTTTCCACTGAGCAGTATCGGAAACAAGTCCGCTCCACCTCGTAGGCGTTGAGCGCACTTTGAGTCCGGGATAGCTGCCTGTTTTTGCCCAGGCAACGACATCAAGCTTTCTGTTTATCCTATTTAACAACAGGCAGTCACTATCAAAGCATGAAACTGTCACTACATCAGTGGAAAACCTGTCAGAAAGCGGATTGCAGATTCTCTGAACCGATTCCTCTGTATAGAAATCAAGGCCGTCCGAACAGACGGAAAGCCACGCCCCGTCTGCATCATAGATTGAAACTGATAAATCGGCTTCATCCGAATGATCAGCAAGCCGATAACCCTGCGTATTCAATACCTCTGTCAGGACAGACTGAAAAGTGTCAGCATCCAGTTCCGCTGTTTTTTTAATATGAAAATTCGAAAAAAACCAACCCATTTATATTCTCCCGTGTTCTGTACAGTAATAATAGGATTTCCGGAACTTATCGATTCTGTTGCCTTAACCCCCGGTTCAAGATATCAATACGACTGTCTCACCGCTATTGTTCTGCCTTATTTGCATACTTGCCCCAAAAGCTGCCCATCGAAAGGAAAGAGAGCGCCCCGGAAACAAACAGGATCAGCCGAACCAGCTCCCGCATGCTCCGCTTTGCGGAGATCAAAGCAATTACCTTGGCGGCGTCCCCTACCTGCAGTTCCTGAAGTTGGAGCTGCCGGGACTCCAGGGTGTAGACCGTTGGCTCCACGACAACTGCCAGAACACACAGGAGCAAGGCAGAGATGATGACGGCAGCCTTGGTGCTGTTCGGCGTTTTGGCGCGTACTAGCATTACAAGGTAGAAGATGTCGATTGCCACAAACCCGACGCTGCCCACAAGAGCTGCTGTCGGAATTGCCCGAATTTCTCCAAGGTTGGTGATGCCCACCCATTCGGGTTTTGCATCGACAATGCAGCATAACACAGCAGCAAATGCCGCTAGTACAAGAGCAATGGTCTGTAACTTTATTACTGTATCTAAATTGGTATTTATAGTTGCTTTAAATAGTTTCCTCATTTCTTTTCTCCAAAAGCATTTCGCTCTAAAAGGTGCTTCAGATGATCAAACCAATCGGCAATGCGAATCTAATTCGAACGGCGAAGCAGGGCAAGAGAGGGAATGCCGAGGACGAGTCCAAAGAGTCCGAAGAACGCAAAGGGAACATGGTTGATCCATTGAAAGAGTGTGAAGACTGCCGAGCCGACTGTCACCACCCAGGCGTAGATGATCGCAACCATTCTGATAACACCGGTGCGTCGGGATACATTTACGATCAAGAGAATCCCAAGCGGTATGAGGATCACTCCCAGAGCGATGAGGAACTTCAATGCCTGAATAATAGCTGCGCTGCCGCCGAACTCCGCATTGAACTCCACGTTCAAAAGCAGTGCTCCCATGATGACGAGGAAGATAGCGGCAATGATGTCGAGGATGCCCATCCTCTTAAGAAAGGTCGTGTTTGATAAGGTATCCATTTGTGCCTCCTTATGCTTTTCTAAAAATCTAATGATTTTAGCATGTAGCCACAAATGAAAAACAAACGAAAACACTGTTCCCTTAATCCTGAGAATAGTTTTTTTCTTGACCTCTGATAATACGGAATAACAAGGCTTCCTGCCTATTGTTTGTTGCCTGCTTATTTATCGAACACACGCTTTCGATATGTTATAGTTGCTTTCTTGATTTTGCAGGCATTCTCAAAAAAGCCTGATCTCGCAGAGCAAGAAAAAAATCAGTAAAACTTTTTCAAGATTTACTGATTATGTGCTCTAGCAAAGAGCGGCTGTTTAGTTTTCGTGGCAAGAGGGAAACAGCAACTTGGCCTCTGGCTAGCTGGCCATACAGGCAGCTAATAAACAAGGTACAATACTTACTATCATAAGCAGTGCTTTTTCGCAACCCGTTTTTTTGTGATTTCATACTTTATAAAACGGGCTTTTCTCACACAACGATATCATTCGAATCAACCTTCATTTTATGGATTGCCGGATACATTGATATTTATCGGTATACTGCTTATCCTTTTTAACTCAAGGGGACAGGAAATATCATTTATAAACTCTCCAACAAACACAAGCGAGTTTTGTTTATCATAAGCCGCCAATAATTGTCTTCCGTCTTCCAGGTGAAAGGTAAGCGCTGTAAAGTTCTCAAACTCCTCGGAATCAAACTCTCCAGGAAGCCCTGTTTCGAGTTGTCTATAAATCAAGAAGGTATTATCACTTAAAAGAGAAACATAAACATCTTCCCGTGAGAGGCCTTCTCCAGTACAGTAGGTGCCAATGACGTTTTTCTGACCGCAGCCAGTCGATGAAAGTGCAATTATAAAGAAAAGTACCGTTGTTGCAATTTTTTTCATCCGTACCTCCGCTTCAAATTAAAATTTCGTGCTCTAATCTTATAGCGATTATATACCGGAATACCTACTCGCCCTTTATTGCTTGTCTTTTGACGTACAAAGATACCACTCATTATCGTATATTACCGAAATTCCTCCATCAACTCGGACATCGGACATATCCAACTCTCGGTTGAAGTTAGCAGCACCTTCTATGAGGGGAAAAGCATCTGTAAGAAGTTGTATAACAGATAATAGCACTTTCGCTAATCTCGGCAGCCATAGCTGTTGTGTTTTAAAAGCGATCATTAGAGTTCACAACAAACATATGTGAAAAAACATAAAGCAACAATAACCTGCGTTTCGCGCAACATTATTATTTGTTGACATTATGGATCTTATAAAGGAGACAGTCAATCATGAATTTATGAATTTCTAAAGCGATCACCAGTGTGATCCAGATCATCCTGTTTGCGATAATTCCATTTATATGGTGGTTTATAACAGCAAGAAAAGAGTGCGGTTTTCTTACATGGATCGGGCTGAGAAGACCTGATGACAGGGAAGGATGCAAGCCCTTGCTCTGGGTAGCCAGCATATCCGCTGTCTTTTTACTTCTATCCATTTATGTGCTTTATTCATTGAGGAACATCGAAACAGCAACATCGGAGTTTTTTGGGGCTTGGGGCTAGCGCGATTCCAGCCGTGTTGGTATATGCGATTTTTAACACAGCGCTTCCTGAGGAAATCCTGTTCAGAGGCTTTTTCCTGAAAAGAATAGCTGACCGGGCAGGCTTTGCGGCAGGAAACATGATACAGGCGGCTCTGTTCGGGCTTTTGCATGGAACCATGTTCTTTTCTTTGACTGGAATAGTAAAAGCAATCATGATCGTTCTTTTTACCGGGCTCATTGGATGGCTCATAGGATACACGAATGAAAAGAAAGCAGGCGGATCCATTCTGCCTGGGTGGTGCATTCATGCAATTGCAAACATATTCGCGGGACTAATCTCTGCATTTGCAATGTTCCAATAAAAAACAGCAGCTGTGAGCCTGACGAGAAGACATCTGCGCAAGGACTCGTTTTAAAACAAAATCAAAATCGTCTTAAATACTCATTAATTCAGAATGTTGTTTTCTTTATGCGGGCAAGACTTAATACAGAAAAAAAGAACCCTGCTCTGAACGGCAAAATGAGCAAATCTCTTCCCGTCGGTAGAAGGATCCCGCTCAACAACCCCATGATCCCCATCAAAAGCCGCTGTTGTCAGCAACGGCAAATACTTTCCCCTCCAGGATTTCATAATAAAAGACATAATATGTATCGGTCATATCTATCAGAAGGCATACGGCGACAGTCTGCGTCAGCTCTTTTCGCTGTTCAAGAAGAACGCATTTCCGTTCAATTTCATCTATTACTCAAAATACAAACCCCAGAAATGCTCCTGTCAGCAAAATAATCGTAGAGACAGGGGTGACCACTCTTTTTCCCCACCTTTTGTCGGAAACAAAGCTTAATAACAGACAGGATATCCCTGAAGCAAACCAAAACAGGGCCATTTTATAAAGTGGCCGGGAAAATATAATACATAAAGGAAGGCAAACCAGAGCAGTAAAAAGAAGGGTCGTGAGTAAATATCCTATCCGGACATGGAAGTCGGAAACAGGGAGTGAGAGTCCTTTTAACCGTTTTGTGCATATATCTGCTGCCTGAGATATCTGGAATTGATTGAAGGCATTAAAAGCCATCGTGATGCATAAAGAACCGAGAAGCTTTCGGGTTTCTGATACTTCCATGAGAGGCAGCGAAGAGAAAACCGAAGTCTTGATCAACAGCCAGCTGATAATGATCAGGCCAGCCAGCATATAATACAATTCTTTTCTAATTCGAAGCAGGCCGATACAGGACCTGGCTAAAATGGCAGTTGATTTTGAAGGATGCAGATCTCCATATGTAAGGCCACGGACAACTTTTGGCCTTGTTGTTTCTGAGAGTTGTGCCATTCTTCCATAATCATTCTGCTCGAACGCAGCCTCTGAAGCATCCAAAAAAGAGACACATGAAAAATACTTTTCGATATGGAATCCCAGCTTCTTAGAAAGAAAAAGGTAAAAGAGAAGCCCCCCAAATGTCACAAAATACGGAACCATCCAAAAAAGGAGGCCGTGAAATACACTGCTCAGAAGCAGACAGGAAAGAACGCCACTTAAAAGAAGCGACCATATATAAACTGCCCGATTTCCATGAAAAGCAGTCCACGAACACATGGTCATACACGAAAAATATAAAAACAATTTACAGCTGAGACCCCATGTGTTTTGTGTTATCAGCAATCCGTTTACAATATAAGAAATAATCAGAGAGGCACAAAGGTCCTTGAAAAAACTAAAGAACCAGCGGAGCCTCAGACGTTTTTGAAAAAAATGTGTGTTGTAAGTATATAGAACAGTCGCAGCATAAAGCCTGACAACCGGCGGAGAGGATGGGGCAGAAACGACAGAGTACATCTTAACAAGAACGATAGCAAGATAAAACCACCATGTGTAGGTCTGAGGAAGGGGAACGCCTGGATTGATCAAAAGGAACGAACGGTTTGTTTCACAAACAAGCACGACTGCCATAAATGCCATCCCTGTAATCAGCGGCCATTTGGTCTTGATTGTTTTGACTATAAGCCGCAGACGGTTTTGAAAAATAAGCTTATTTGCTGTTCTTTTCATGATTATTCACCAGTTTCAGATACAAAGTCTCCATTGAAGTACTGTCAGGCAGATCGCTCTGATGCATAAGCGCTTTTCTTGTTCCTGCTGCCAACAGTTTTCCTTTTTTTATTATTACATAGCGGTCACAGATATTTTCAACAACACTCAGAAGATGACTGGAAAGCAGCACCAGCTTTCCCGCTTGTTTTACTTCCAAAAGGCAATCTTTCAAAACCGCGATTTGTGTGGGATCGAGTCCAGTAAAGGGCTCATCTGCAACAAGAATATCAAAAGAACGAAGCAGTGCCATGGCGATAGACAGTTTTTGCTGTGTGCCTTTTGACAGGGCAGCGGGAACCTTATTGCAGTGCTCCTGCAGATCGAAACGAACGATCGTGTCTTCAATACTTACCGGAATATCCGGAAAGAGTGCCTTAACAAATTGTAAGTGTTCCAAAAGAGAAAGCTCCTCATAAAACACCGGTGTATCTGGAATATAGGAAACAGGGTATTGTTCCAGTTTTATCTTCTGAATATCTGTTCCATTAATAGATATCGTTCCGTGTTACGGCTTTATGAACCTGACAATTGTTTTTACAGCCGTTGTCTTTCCTGCGCCATTTTCCCCGATCAGACCAACAATTTCGCCTCTTGGGGCAAAAAACGAGAGAGAGTCCAATGCTATTGATTGGCCATAGGAATAAGAAATGTCATTAAATTCAAAAAACATAGGATGATACCTCCGAAAAGGATGCCTGGCATTAAAAAGTAAAAGAGTAACCGCACATTTTTACGCCTGAGCAATATTTATTAGATTATAAAATTATAACGAACATCATAATAACAGGATTATTAGATTTTATAGACGTGTGAAAGTTGAAATGGTAAATAATACCCGGCTCTAAGGGTTTGAGAGAAGTGAGATTTATCTTTAAAAGGATTAAGCTGCGTTGTTTGATTGTTAATGATGTGGCATATAAGTTCTTATGGGAAAATGTATATAGCCTGACAGTAGAGCTGGAAATCATATAGGGATTATCGTCTCATCAATCTCGCGTCAACTTTTTTGAAACAGCACTATCTTTTTCAAGCTCTCCATGGTTATACATTATAGAACGAGCTTTTCAGAGTCAGAAAGTAGGGATCGTGTGGATACAGATTTCAAACTGATAAAACAGATGCATCAAGGCGACGAAGCTGCCTTCGATCTGTTTATACATAAATACTACTCGGATATTTTGAGATATTGCACTTACCACTGCCATGACAGTGAAGAAGCAAAAGACCTTACGCAAGATACGTTCCTGCGATTCTTTTCCGGTTTTGCCTCTTATTCGCACAGGGGGAAAGCAAAGAATTATCTTTATACCATCGCCGGGAATCTGTGTAAGAACTATTACAGGCAGCCCAGGGGCCAGCCACTTGACTCTATTGGAGAGGAGTTGCTGTCTGAAAGTCCGGAAGATGCTTTATCCACACAAATCACAGTTCGCACATGCCTTGACCGGCTGTCAGAAGAATTTCGAGAGGTGATTATCTTGTACTACTATCAGGATTTGAAACAGAACGAAATTGCCGATGTGTTGGGAATCAGCCTGCCGCTTGTGAAATACCGGTTGAAAAAAGCAAAAGAGCAGCTTCAGCAAATGTTGAGAACGGAGGGATCTCATGGATATTGAAACGTTACTGGGCAAAGAACGAATAGAAGTAGTGGCGGACGAAGCAGAGATTCAGACTGTCATTCGGAAAGCAAAGGCCGCTTTTATGGAAAGTGAAAGTCAGCAGCTTCTTTCCTACCATGAGTTTATCTGGAATCAGCTTCGCATGATCCGCAAGAGGTGGTGGGCAATTCAGTTTGCTGTTTTATATTTGGCATGGTTCTTTCTTTCAACGGAAAACGAGATGTTTTATATACGCCGGGGAATGGGCGTTTTTGCCGCCCTGTTTGCGATTATATTGGTCCCGGAATTATGGCGGAATTTGACAAACCGCTGCATGGAAGTTGAGATTGCCTCCTACTATTCCCTGCACCAGATTTATGCGGCAAGAATGCTTTTGTTTGGCGCTGTGGATGTACTGTTACTGACAGCATTTATTGGCGGCGCACATTTCTTTCTTAGTATTGCATTGACGGACCTTGTTACGCAATTCCTGTTGCCCATGGTCGTGACCGCCTGTATTTGCTTTGTGGCACTCGGCAGGCAGCACCGTAACGAATGGCTTGCGATAGGGCTTTGTGTATTGTGGAGCGGTGTTTGGTGGGCGATTGCCGCTAACGATCAGTTGTACTCTGCAATAACGATTCCGATCTGGCTG
>JAEEGL016775366.1_pt1 | contig 14222 bp, 13 predicted proteins | sample 9134231 | NCBI WGS metagenome assembly JAEEGL01 (sample SAMN16246548, study PRJNA631951) | gut metagenome | biome: gut microbiome; feature: rumen; material: fiber-attached | host: Bos | place: Iran: Karaj | collected 2018-10 | reverse complement strand
TTTTTTACCCTTTTTGCTGACTACTTTACACCAAGATATGCCATCTTATGCGGTGTAAACCACAAAACAACAAAAATATAAAATGCGGGAAACCGCAGAAATAGAGGGCTTTAGAGCAATGATAAGAATTTTATTCGTCTGCCACGGCAATATCTGTAGATCAACCATGTCCGAGTTCATCATGAAGGACATCGTGACCAAACAGGACCTGGCGGAGCATTTTCATATAGAATCCAGCGCCACCCATACTGATGAGATCTGGAACGGAATCGGGAGCCCGGTTTATCCGCCTGCAAGGGCCAAGCTAAGGGAGCATGGGATCGGAACAGAGGACAACGAACTTGGTGTTTCGGAAAAGAGAGCCCGGCTCACTTCAAGGGCTGACTACGACAAGTTTGACTTCATAATCGGTATGGACAGGGCCAACATGCGGGATCTTGAGAGATTGTTTGGAGGAGACCCGGAGCACAAGCTGTATAAGATGCTGGATTTTGCAGGCAGAGAAGGAGATGTGGCAGATCCCTGGTACACCGGGAACTTTGATGCTACCTGGAGAGACTGCTCTGAAGGATGCCACGGATTGTTCAGGCATATACTGACTGATCCTAAGTATGTAAAAGAGCTTTCTGATGAAGGTACCTGTGCTGGCGGCAATAGCTCTAAAACCGAAAGCCAATCTGATTGGGAAGATGATTGGGATAGGCCTGACAAAGGGCTTATCCACGATGATTTTCCTAAAGGGTGACGGAGTAATATTCTACTGCCAAAATGCAGCAAAAATAACATTTCTCATCTGAATAGATGAATAATAATCAATTGCACAAACATACAATTCATGATAAGCTACTGACTATGTTTTGGAAACTCACAACTCAAAACATGGTTGAGTAGCTTAATTTATCTTAGATCAGAGGAAACTTAATCGACAGCACGTGGTAATTAAAACTACGTAAGGAGGAGTATGTATGGCAGTTCGGATTATTACAGATTCAGCAAGTGACATCTCTCAGGAGCTTGCTAAAAAGTGGGATGTAACAGTCATTCCTCTCAAGGTGAGATTTGGGGAAGAAGAGTATCTTGATGGAGTGACTTTGTCGGGGCATGATTTTTATAAGAAGCTTGTGGAGACTGACGAGATACCCAAGACCAGCCAGATATCCCCTTATGAGTATGCGCAGTACTTTGAGGAGGCTGATAAAGCGGGAGACGAGCTCATATATTTCTGTCTGTCTGCAGGAGTGTCGGGATCATACCAGAGCGCCTGCATCGCAGCGGCTGATTTCTCCGACAACATTCATGTTATAGACACCAAGCAGTTCTGCATATCTGAGTATATTATTGTTCAGCGGGCTGTAGAAATGCGCGCTGAGGGCATGAACGGAAAAGAAATAGTGGAAAAGATATCAGAAGAAATGAAAAAAGCCCACGTTATTGCGGTATTTGACACCCTTGAATATTTAAAACTGGGGGGAAGGCTTCCATCTGCTGCAGCTTTTGTTGGGAATCTCCTTATGATCAAGCCTGTAATCACGATAGAAGACGGGCAGGTCAAGGTAATAGGAAAGGCAAGAGGCTCCAAAAACAGCCACAACATGCTCATGGAGTTTGTAAAGAGCCATGGAGGTATAGATATGGACAAGCCTGCATGCCTCGGTTATACAGGCTTCTCAGATGAGATGTTAAAAAAGTATGTGGAGGATTCAAAGGTTCTATACGAAGGCCATGAAGATAAGCTCCAGTATGCAGTAGTAGGCGCAACTATAGGAACCTATGCCGGCCCCGGAGCCATAGCGCTGGCATACTTCGAGAAGGGCTGATCTGGGGGCAATAGCTTTGGAATACTTCTGGAAAGGGACAAGTGCATCTGCACAGCGTTTAATCTCAAGCGGCTACTTATCCCCCAGCTCCACATCAAGAATATCATCAAATTCAATCTTGGTGCCCACAATCTGTAGCAGCCTTGCTGTCTCATCAAGCCTGGCTACCATGCCGGTGACTTTAAGGTACTCACCCTTGTGGAAATACACCACCGAGATGATCATACCCTTTTTTATCATATGCATCTTTTTATCAAGCTCTCTGAGGGAATCCTCTGAGAGCTCGATTTTTGGAACGGTTATTTTCTCTTTTGCTGCTATGGCTTCCTCAAGCCCTGACACTGCCTTAAATGGCAGGAACTGAGCAGCTCTTTTGTCGATAGGCATCTTCGCTCTAGCCATTGGCCTTGTGTCCTCCTATCTGGTTGTTGCGATCCCTGGTGGTGGCGCCTTCTTCAAAGTTAAGGCCCTTTAAAATGGCGTTTTTGCCATATTTATTCTTGATCTCAAGAACCGCTTTCTGGACCTTGCGATCCCGCTCCAGGTCTTCCGGAGACATAAGGAAAGAGTACTGCATGTATTCCTCGGGAATGACGTTGCTGCTGATAACGTACATCCTTCTTATATCATAGGCCGGATTGACGATCTGCTCATAGAGCTCTGCAATCCTGGGGATAAGTACAGAGCTGGCGTTGGTCTCTGTATCAAGGCTAAATGATCCGCTGACGGAAGGGAGCATTGCGCTCTTGGCATAGCCCACATGGAGAGTGAAGGTCTTGCTCACGAGGCCCTTGTCCACCATATCAAGGCACATCACATCCATCATCTCCTTGGCGATAATAAGCCCCTTTTCAAAGCTGTAGTCGGACATAAGCACCTGGCCCTGGGTGAGGGAGTGGGTAGCACTCCTGTAGGCCTTTATATCGGCTATAGTGACGCTTTCCCTGCCCCAGGCATGGTCAATAAGCAGCTCTGCATTAACCCCAAGAAGTCTGTATAGCAGATCTTCATCGCCCCTTGCAATATCGCCCATGGTGCGCATGCCGTAGGTCTCAAGCTTCCTGGCAATTCCGGGCCCAACCCGCCAGAAATCCGTAAGGGGTCTGTGGTTCCACAAAGTCTCTATGTAGCTCTTTTCATCCAGCTCGCCTATGAAGTCCGGGGAGTGTTTGGCTGTGATATCAAGGGCTACCTTGGTTAGAAATAAATTGGAACCTATCCCGCAGGTGGCACGTATCCGGAGGGAATTGTAAACATCATCCATGATGCGCTTACCAAGCTCCCTCGCGGTCATCTGATAGAGGGAGAGGTATTCTGTGACGTCCATGAAAGCTTCATCTACAGAGTAAACGTGGATGTCGTCCTTGGAAATATACTTAAGATAAATGCCGTAAATCTCCGCGGAATAATCGATATACAGCTGCATCCTGGGGACTGCCATTATGTAGTCTATACCCTTGGGAATCTCAAAGACCCTGCACCTGTTCCTGACACCAAGGGCCTTCATGGAGGGGGAAACTGCAAGACAAATAGTCTTGTCGGACCTGTCAGGATCAGCCACAACAAGATTGGTAGTCATCACGTCAAGGCCCCTTTCTGCGCACTCCACAGAGGCATAGAAGGACTTGAGGTCTATGCAGATGTATGTCCGCTCTCTTTCGTATCCCATACCCACATTATACGAACTGATGTTTGGCAAGTCAAGAAGGAGAGTGGTTTCAAAAAGCGAAAGGAAAATCAAAAAATGCCCACAACATGCCTTCTTCCCTGAGTAAAATATGATAAAATAAATGAAGTGTTTTAGTTTTAGAAAAACATATAAGACAAGCGTTGGGAGGTAGTTTATGCTGCGAGATAACAAGATCTGGATCGCCAATAACGAAGCGGGCGAGAATATATTTCTTTTGCCCAAGATGGCCAATCGCCACGGCCTTATTGCAGGCGCAACCGGAACAGGTAAGACCGTAACCCTTAAGGTTCTTGCGGAGTCCTTCAGTGACATGGGGGTTCCAGTATTTCTTGCTGATGTAAAGGGTGACCTTTCCGGAATGGTCCTTGAGGGGCAGGACAGCGAGAATATGCAGAAGCGCATTCAGAAGTTTGGCCTTTCTGAAGCCGGATTTAAATATCAGAGATATCCTGCCACTTTCTGGGATGTTTTTGGAAAAGAGGGAATCCCGCTCCGCACCACAGTCTCTGAGATGGGACCGCTTCTTTTATCAAGGATTCTTGGTCTTAACGACCTTCAGAGGGATATCCTCTCCATTGCGTTCAAGATAGCTGATGATCAGGAGCTCCTTCTTGTGGACACCAAGGATCTGAAGGCAATGCTCAACTATATTTCAGAGAACAACAAGGAATTTGCCGCAAGCTATGGCAATATCAGCAAAGTATCCGTATCTGCCATCATGAGAGCCGTTGTTTCTCTGGAGATTGCAGGGGGCGACAAGTTCTTTTTCGAGCCTGCCCTTAATATCAAGGACTGGTTCACCACAGGCGAGGGCGGAAAGGGCATGATCAACATCCTCGATTCCACAAGCCTTATCAACAACGGAACTCTTTACGGAACCTTCCTCCTTTGGATGATGTCCGAGCTCTTTGAGACCCTTCCTGAGGTTGGAGACCTTGACAAGCCCAAGATGGTGTTCTTCTTTGACGAGGCTCACCTTCTGTTTAAGGATACCCCTAAACTTCTCATGGACAAGATCGAGCAGGTGGTCAAGCTCATCAGATCCAAGGGTGTTGGCATCTACTTTGTAACCCAGAATCCAAGGGATATCCCCGACGGAGTTCTTGCCCAGCTTGGAAACAAGGTCCAGCATGCTCTTCACGCCTACACACCTGCTGATATGAAGGCTGTCAAGGCTGCAGCTGAGTCCTTCAGGGAGAATCCTGCATTCAACACCGTTGACGTGATCCAGGAGCTTGGAACCGGCGAAGCTGTGTGCTCATTCCTTGATGAGACCGGAACCCCCACCATGTGTGAGAAGGTTTCGATCCTTCCGCCCCAGTCCTTTATGGGCGGCATAGATGAGGATACCAGGGCAAAAGAGATAAAGTCAAATACACTTTACACCAAGTACTTTGAGCCTGAGGATCCCGATTCTGCATTTGAATTCCTTGAGAGAAAGGGAGTGGCTGATGCCAAGGCCAAGGCTGAGCTTGAGGCACAGGAGGCTGAGCGCAAGGCAAAAGAGAAGGAGGAGGCCGCAGCTGCAAAAGCAGAGGAAAAAGAAAAGGCTGCAGCCGACAGGAGAAAGAAACAGGCAGCAAAGGCTGTTGGTAACTCTGTGGCAGGAACTGTCGGAAGAGAAGTGGGAAAAGCCGTGGGTGGAACCTTTGGTAAATTCGGTAAGACCCTGGGCGGAAATCTGGGAGCAAGTCTTGGAAGAGGAATTCTTTCCACTTTCTTCAAATCCTGATGAAAGATCTTGACCAAAGTTCTTGAAAAATGATCCTGAAATATTAAATTTCTAATAAAAAACAATTAAAAAATCGCCTATATAGTGGTGGTAAAAATGCCAGACACTATATAGGCGATTTTTTGTGCAAACCCGCATAAACTTTAGACTTTTTTAATTAATTTCCTTGGAAAAAGTTATTGTTTTCGGTAAAAAAGTACTTTATAATGGTTTCAGGTGGTAAAAAGTGTTAAAAAGTGGTAAAAAGTGGTAGATAAGTGGGAACAGCATTCAAAGGCGAATACAGTCATTCCATCGACGCAAAGGGAAGGCTCATAATTCCAGCTAAGTTCCGTGAACTTCTCGGCGAACAGTTTGTGGTAACCAAGGGGTTTGACGGATGCCTTTTTGTGTTTGCTCAGGAAGGCTGGGAGCAGTTCGAGGAAAAGCTCCAGGCGCTTCCCATGGACAAGCCTGAAGCCAGAATGCTGGGACGTTTCTTTATCGCAGGCGCCATTGATGCAGAAGTAGACAAGCAGGGAAGAATTCTTTTGCCACAGAACCTCCTGCAGCATGCCAAGATCGAAAAAGATGCCGTTATAGCAGGCGTCGGTAACAGAGCCGAGATCTGGAGCAAGTCTGAGTGGGAGAGTGCGAGCACCTTTGATGATATCAATGGTATAGCGGCAAAAATGAGCGAGTACGGACTTAGCATCTAAGGAGCAGACATGGAATTCAAGCATTATTCAGTGCTCCTTCAGGAGTGCATCGATAATCTGAATATCAAACCGGATGGGATTTATCTGGATGGAACCCTTGGGGGCGGCGGCCACTCTTTTCATATAGCTGAAAAGCTCTCAGATAAGGGGCATCTCTACGGGGTTGACCAGGATGCAGATGCAATAGCAGCAGCAAGCAAGCGTCTTGAGCCATTCGAAGACAGGATCACAGTCATCAGAGACAACTACGAGAACGCAGTTACAAGGCTCAAAGAGCTGGGAGTTACAGGGGTTGACGGGATACTCTTAGACCTTGGAGTTTCATCGTTCCAATTGGACAACGCAGACAGGGGATTTACTTATAAAGAGAATGTTCCGCTGGACATGAGAATGGACCAGAGGCAGCCACTGACAGCAAGAGACATAATAAACGATTATTCGGAAACAGAGATCTTTCATATTATAAGGGACTTCGGCGAGGACAAGTTCGCCAAGAACATTGCCAAGCACATATGCATTGAGAGAGCCAAGGCTCCCATCGAGACCACGGGCCAGCTCAACGACATAATAAAGGCAGCGATCCCGGCCAGGATGAGAGAAAAGGGCGGACACCCAAGCAAACGTACCTATCAGGCAATAAGGATAGCCTTAAACAGGGAACTGGATGTGCTTCAGAACTCCCTGGACGGATTCATAGATTTTTTGAATCCCGGCGGAAGGCTCTGTGTGATAACCTTCCACTCGCTGGAAGATCGGATCACCAAGAATAATTTCAAGACCAACGAAGACCCATGCATCTGCCCGCCGGAATTTCCGGTATGCACCTGTGGCAGGAAGTCAAAGGGCAGGGTAGTAACAAGAAAACCGATCCTTCCAAGTGAGGAAGAGCTTGAGCAGAACAAGAGATCTCAAAGCGCCAAGCTAAGGGTCTTTGAAAAAGAACTTTAAGAAAGGAGAATGAACATGGCAAGCGAATATATCCGCGGAACCACGGTCAGAAAACCAAATAGAGACAACCGCCAAAGACCTGTCCGTGTTCAGGAACCTTCCGGAAAGAGAAGACATCACATGAGCCTTGGCTACCTGCTTTTCTTATCTCTTGCAATGGCTCTGATGGTAGGAACGCTGGCATGGTACATTTCACTGCAGTCACAGATCACCAGCAGCGTAAAAAATATCGCAACATTAGAAAGTCAGTTAAATAATTTGAAACAGGACAATGATGAGGCGTATAATAGAGCAAGTGGCAATGTGGATCTGGATGAGATAAAGAGGATCGCAATCCAGGAATACGGCATGACTTATGCATCTGAGGGGCAGATAATCACTTACTCTGATGGCGGCGGCAATGATTATGTAAGACAGCTGGCACCTATACCCGAAGTGGCTAAGAACTAGCCTGCATGCCGCTTTAAGTGTTTTAGAAGGGTAAGTAGTTAGTTAGATGAAAAAAAGGAAATCTGGGATCAGTCAGAAGTTCACTATAGGAATGAAGAAAAAGCTGGTAGTGCTGTTTGTACTTGCACTACTGGCTTTCGTTGGGTTAGGGGTAAGACTTATCCTTATCACCAAGAATAACGGCGAGGAATATGAAAAACAGGTGCTTTCGCAGCAGCAGTATGACTCCACAACGCTGCCTTTCAGGCGTGGAGAGATACTGGATGCCAACGGCACGATCCTTGCTTACAGCGAGAAGGTTTACAACGTAATCCTTGATGCCAAGCTCCTTCTGCGGGATGAGAAATACTTGGAGCCTACCATCAGGGCCCTGGTAAAAGAGTTTGGCCTCGACTCCGGGGAGATCAGGTCTTATCTGGCAGATCACCCAACCTCACAGTATTATATTCTTGCAAAAAAACTCCCATATGATGAGATCAAGAATTTTCAGGATATGATAACCCCCGGAATGGAAGGCTATGATGCCAACATTCAGGGCGTCTGGTTTGAGTCAGGCTATGTCAGAAAATATCCAAACGGTTCACTTGCCAGCGATGTTATCGGGTTTACCTCCGGCGACAACAACGGAATGTACGGCCTTGAGGAATACTACAACAGCACTCTTTCAGGCACCATGGGCAGGGAATATGGTTATCTTGACGAGGACTCCAATCTTGAGAGGACCACAATTCCCGCAACAGACGGCGATAATATCGTAACCACCATAGATGGCAACCTTCAGAATATCGTTGAGAGACACCTCCAGGAGTTTAATGATACCTACGCCAATAATTTTCGCGAGGGTAACGGCGCCAACAACGTAGGCTGCATCATGATGAACGTAAACACCGGAGAGATCCTTGCAATGGCCAGTTATCCGGGATTTGATCTCAATAACCCGAGAGATAAGTCAGTCCTTATAGGAATGCCTGCAGTAGATGAAAAGGGCAATAAGGTCAAGGGTGAGTCTGTGTTTGACTCAGGTGTATACATAACGGAAGAAATGCTTGCGGATTTCACTGATGAACAGCTTTACCAGAACTACAACGCTCTTTGGAAGAATTTCTGCATATCAGACACCTATGAGCCCGGATCAGTCGCCAAGCCCTTTACAGTGGCAACAGGAATTGAATCCGGCTCCATAACAGGCAATGAGGTGTACAACTGTACCGGTAAGCTGGAAGTAGGCGGATGGGAGATCAAGTGCCATAACACCTATGGCGACGGAGCGGTATCGGTACAGAGAGGAATAGAGATATCCTGCAACGTTGCTATGATGTATGTTGCCCAGGCTACAGGCATCAGCACCTTCACCAAGTTCCAGAAGGACTTTGGTTTTGGACTTAAGACCAATATTGACCTTGCAGGTGAAGCAAGAACTGAAGGCCTTACCTACAGGGCTTCAGATATGACTTCAACCGACCTAGCCACCAACTCCTTCGGACAGGGCTTTAATATTGATATGATCGAGGGAATTACAGGCTTCTGTGCCCTTATCAACGGCGGTTATTACTATGAGCCCCATGTGGTAAAAAAAATCGTCTCCTCCAGCGGAGCTACCATCAAAAACGTAGAGCCCAGGATCCTTCGCCAGGTAATCTCTCAGAGTACCTCGGATAAGATCATAGAATACTGCAACACTGTTGTATCAGGCCCTAACGGAACCGGTAAGACAGCCCGCCCTGCAGGTTACATGATAGGCGGCAAGACAGGAACAGCCCAGACTCTTCCCCGTGGAAACCACCAGTATGTTGTATCCTTTATGGGCTATGCCCCTGCAGATGACCCGGAGATAGCGATCTACGTGGTTGTAGACAGACCAAACACCAGATATCAGGACGATGCCAAGTTTGCCACAAGGATCGTCAGAGCAGTCCTTACAGAGGCTCTTCCATACCTCAACTATCCAATGACTGAACTCCTTAGTGAGAAGGAACAGGCCGAGCTTGAGGAACTCAGGGAAAAAATGATCACTTCAGCCGTAGCTGTAGAAGAAACAGAAGAAAACTCTGAAGAACCGGCAGAAGAGTCCACGGAGGAAAGCAGCGAAAATGAAGAAACTAAGGTTGAAGAGACAGTAAATACCTCAATCTGGGAGTCATTTGACGTTGACGCTGCAACGGGGTATTATATTGACCCGAACACAGGTAATTATATCGATCCGTCATCAGGCCATGCTTTCGGAGGAGATGATCTTCCTGATTTTACAGGTGAAAATACAGAATCCTCGCTGTTTGAGAGCGTAGATAATGATAATGGCGGCAACTAATTTTGGAGATGATTAAAATGAGCGATTATGTACTTAGGACGCTTCTTCCTTCTATTGTAGCTTTTGCTATTGCGGTTCTTATCGGACCTTATGTTATTGAGATGTTAAGGCGCCTAAAAGCCGGACAGACTGAGAGAGAAGAGGGCCTTGAATCCCATCAGAAAAAGACAGGAACCCCTACCATGGGCGGCGTTATATTTCTTTTGCCCGTGGTTGTGATAGGCATATTTTACGGCGCATCCCACAAGGAGGTTATTCCTGTTCTTATACTTACGATAGGATTTGGAATAATCGGCTTTATAGATGACTATATTAAGGTAGTAAGAAAGCACAATCAGGGGCTTTTGCCATGGCAGAAGATCCTGGGACAGCTCATCGTTACAATTCTTTTCTCTGCTTATGTGCAGAACTTTACTGATATTTCCCTGGGAATGAGAGTTCCCTTTACGAGTATTGTTCTTGATTTTGGTATCTTCAATATTCCGGTACTGTTCTTTATTGCACTTGGAACAGCCAACGGAACCAACTTTACAGACGGAGTTGACGGCCTTTGCGCTTCCGTAACAGCTGTTGTGGCTGCATTTTTTGCGGTGGCAGGCATGCACTACGGCGCAACAGGTGCTGAGGTGATGTCCAGCGCCATGGTTGGAGCACTTCTTGGATATCTTGTTTACAACGTTTATCCCGGCAAGGTTATGATGGGAGATACGGGATCTCTGGCTATTGGCGGCTTTGTAACCGGAATAGCGTACGTTATGCAGATGCCTGTCTTTATAGTAATTGTTGGCTTTATTTATGCCTTTGAGGTTATTTCGGTAATCCTCCAGGTATCGTATTTTAAGATAACACACGGTAAGAGAATTTTCAGAATGGCGCCTATCCACCACCATTTTGAGAAGGGTGGCTGGTCAGAGACAAGAGTTGTCAATGTATTTACCACAGTAACTATACTTCTCTGCCTTATAGCATACGCCGGACTATAACATTTGCTATTTCGAAACTTTGAGATTCAGAAGGGATATTTAAGGAAATGACAGCAGATTTAAAGGGAAAAAGAGTTCTTGTAATAGGTTCAGGTCTTTCCGGAGTGGGCTCTGTTAAGCTCCTTGACCAGATTGGTGCGATTCCTGTTATGCTTGAGGAGAACACTAAGGTCACTGAGGCTGATATCAGGGGCAAGCTCTACGAAGAGGACAGGGACAGGACGGAGATCATAATTGGCGAAATAACAGATGATACACTTGATAATATTTCGCTTGTGGTTCCAAGCCCTGCGGTTCCCCTTGATTCTCCCACAGTTATGCGCATCAAGGAGAGAAATATTCCCATCTGGAGCGAGATAGAGCTTGCTTACAATTTTTCAAAGGGGACCATGGTGGCCATCACAGGAACCAACGGTAAGACCACCACAACAACCCTTGTTGGCGATATTATGAAGGCACACTTTGAATCAGTGTATGTTGTGGGCAATATCGGAGTTTCTTTTGCGGAAAATGCCCTTAACATGAAGGATGACACAGTCATTGTGGGAGAGATCAGCTCATTCCAGCTAGAGGCTGTTGACAATTTCCACGCAAAGGTTTCAGCGATTCTTAACATAACACCTGATCACCTCAACAGGCATCACACCATGGAGTGCTATGCACAGATGAAGGAGAATGTCACTCACAACCAGACATCTGATGATACCTGCGTCCTTAATTATGACAACGAATATACAAGGGACTTTGGAAAAAGATGTCCATCCAGAGTCGTATTCTTTTCCACAAAGGAAAAGCTCTCCGACGGCTTCTACCTTGATGGCGAGAACATCGTAATGAGCACAGGCGGCTCACCAATGACCATCATGAACATCCACGACATGAATCTTGTGGGGCTCTGCAACGTTGAAAACGTAATGGCAGCAATAGCCATGAGCCTTGCCATGGGAGTGCCTCTTTCCACAATCCTTGAGGTTATCAGGAATTTCAAGGCTGTTGAACACAGGATTGAGTATGTGGCCACAAAGAGAGGCGTTGATTACTACAATGATTCCAAGGGGACCAATCCCGACGCTGCGATCCAGGGCATCAGGGCCATGAGTAAGCCTACCATTCTTATTGGCGGCGGCTACGACAAGGGCAGCGAGTACGATGAGTGGATCGAATGCTTTGGAGATACAGTAAAGCTCCTGGTTCTTATCGGTCAGACAAAAGAGAAGATCGCTGAGTGTGCTAAAAAGCACGGCTTTACTAACTATGTGTTTAAGGATACCTACGAGGAGGCCCTTGAGTTCTGCACACAGAGTGCACAGCCGGGGGATGCGGTTCTTTTGTCTCCTGCCTGCGCAAGCTGGGACATGTTCCCCAACTACGAGACCAGGGGAAAGAGATTTAAGGAATACGTAAATAAATTGGCCGACTAAGGCTTTTGTGTGTTAAAAGTAACAGTTGTGAGGGGAATTTTTTTTGAGAGCAAAAATACTCAGGCGTGAAAGGGAAGAGTCCTATATAGACTACAGTCTGATCTTTATCATTCTGTTCCTTCTGGCTTTTGGCCTTATCATGCTTTATTCTACAAGTTCATATGAAGCAGCGCTTGATTTTGGGGATTCTGCTTACTATTTCAAGCACCAGCTGATGCCCACCATCCTTGGACTGGCCACCATGGTGGTAATGTCCTACATTCCCTACAAGGTGCTGTCAAGGCTGGCGATGCCTATCTATATTGTGGCTGCAGCGCTTCTTATCCTTATCATTCCTTTTGGAAAAACAGTCAACGGTGCCAAGAGATGGCTTATCGTAATGGGCATTTCCATTCAGCCTGCGGAGGTTGCCAAGGTTGCCACCATTGTTTTTACCGCGACAATGATCATCAAGCTCAAGAAAAATCTCATGACCAACAAGGGCTTTGGGGTGGCACTTCTCTTCCCTGCGATCCTTGCCGGAATGGTGTACACAATCACCAGGAACTTAAGCTCTGCTATCATCATTATGGGCATCACAATGGTCATGCTCTTTATCTCTACTCCGGGATACAAGATGTATATTATTGCAGCTTTGATCTTTATTGCGTTTGTAACAGTGCTGGTGCTTATCATCGCAAACTCTGATCAGACCAGCGGAATGAACTACCGTTTTGAAAGGGTTCTTGCATGGCTTGACCCCAATGCCCATGCTTCAGGCAAGGGCTTCCAGACTCTTCAGGCTCTTTATGCCATTGGATCAGGCGGGGTGTTCGGAAAAGGCCTTGGTGAGAGCATGCAGAAGATGGGCTTTATCCCGGAGGCTCAGAACGATATGATCTTTTCCATCATTTGCGAAGAACTGGGGCTTTTTGGCGCCATAGCAGTAATGCTCATGTTCCTGCTTCTTATCTGGCGCCTTATGATCATTGCAAATAATGCTCCTGACATGTTTGGAGCACTTCTGGTTATCGGCGTTATGGGACATATTGCCATTCAGGTGATCCTGAACATAGCGGTTGTAACCAATACTATCCCCAATACTGGAATCACGCTTCCTTTTATCAGCTATGGCGGCTCTGCCGTTATCATTCAGCTGGCGGAGGTTGGAATCGCCCTGAATGTGGCAAGAAATATAGGCAGAGAATAATCAGGTATGGCAAGAAGGAAAAAGAGATACAAGAAAAGGGAAGACGGAACCCTTGATATAATCAGAGATTCTATCGTGCTCCACAAGAGTATTTATATAATCCTTTCGGTTCTTCTGACGATACTTATTGTGGCTGCAGTGGCAATTAAGTATATTGCGGATAACTACACCGTTACCAACATTTATGTCACAGGCAATACCCATTACACCAATGACGAGATCATTGACATGGTGCTTCAGGGCAGAATGAGCCACAATTCAATGTTCCTGTCACTGAAGTACAGGGATAAGAGCATCGAGGGGGTTCCCTTTATCGAGAAGATGGACGTGGACATAGTTTCACAGGATACCATCAGGATAAATGTCTATGAGAAGGCTGTTGCAGGATATTTTGCATATCTTGGGAGATACATGTACTTTGACAGGGACGGAATAGTTGTTGAGAGCTCCCTTGAGCCCTCGGATACAGTTCCGGAGGTTATGGGGCTTTCCTTTAACTACTGCATTATGCACGAGAAGCTTCCCATTGAGAATCAGCAGATTTTTGAGGAAATACTGGACATAACGCAGCTCCTTTCCAAGTACCAGCTCCATGCCAACAGGATCTTTTTTGACAGTGAGTACAATGTTTACCTTTATTTCGATGAAATAGAGGTCAGCCTGGGTACTGAAAACTTCATCGACGAGAAAATTATACAACTTCAATATATACTTCCTGAGCTTAGTGGGAAAAAAGGAATTCTCGAGATGAAAGATTTTGACGAAGACACCAGGAACATTACTTTTGAAGAAAAAAATCAGTAAATTGTCAAGCAAATTGTGAACATTTTATAAAAAAAAATTGGTTGAAAATCGAAACAAAAAATCGTATCATAGCTATTAGGAGTCTATGAGGTTTATGAAGGAGGAGTTGTTTTGCTGGAGATTAAGTCTAACGAGGCAGAAAATGCCTGCAAGATCATCGTCGTTGGGGTTGGCGGTGCAGG
>JAEEGL015748392.1_pt1 | contig 14222 bp, 15 predicted proteins | sample 9134231 | NCBI WGS metagenome assembly JAEEGL01 (sample SAMN16246548, study PRJNA631951) | gut metagenome | biome: gut microbiome; feature: rumen; material: fiber-attached | host: Bos | place: Iran: Karaj | collected 2018-10 | reverse complement strand
TTTCTCTTTGTTTGCTCGTTGTTCGTTAGTACCTAAACTTACATTATACTTTAATGCTAGTTCCTCTATGATCCTTTTAAAATCTTTGCTTTCGTCTAGGTTTTTATCTTTTGCATAAAGACTAATTAAGTCATAGCTAGCGTTACAACTGAAACATTTTATTATTTTTCTTTTGTTGTCATAACTCATACTAGGGTTTTTGTCCTCGTGTGTACCACTTATACAACTAAAATTATGGCTCGTATTTATGCCTCTTTCTTCTAAATAATCCTTTAAATGTGTTTTAATTTCTTCTTTTGCTTGGTCGTCTATCATCTGAATACCTCCTATACTCTCTTTAATTCGTTAATAAAATCTATGACCTCATCATACAGTATAAAACTGTACTCTTTGTTATCTACGTTAAACGTTGCTATAATCTCGCTTGTTCCTTTTTCCTTTGTTATTGTTAAGTCTATGTTTTTATCTATCATATCGTAATTGTCGGCGTCTGTTTGTGTTGGATCTGTTTCTACACCACTTATACGCCACGACTTTTTATTTAAGTCTTTATTGTAAAATACTTTATTAAATAACTTTGTTATATTCACTTTAATACCTCCTAAATCTTTATAAAGTTTCTTATCTCATCATCTAACATAAAGCTATAATCCACGTTATCGGCTTTTAAAGTAATTAGTATGTACTTGTTTTCTTTATCTTTTGTTATCTCTACCTCATAATCTAGGTTATTTATGCTAGTATCATCTTTTAAACTGTTACTTATTCCTTTAACGTTCCATACTCTTTTAATTAGGTTTTTGTCTGTATCTGAATTGCTTATACTAACACCTCCCTTTTTAATGGCTAGTAGTTGCTTTTTATGTCTTATATTATAGCAAAATGGCGTTGCAAAAAAACGCCACTTTTTGCACGTTAATATTATTTAATATTTATTAGACAATTTCGACCTCGTTTTTTCGTTGATATATAAAGGTTTTAAAAAAGTTTGTTACGTGTTCGCGTCCATTACGCTACGCTATCACGTCCATTACGTTACGTTATCGTGTCCGTCTGTGTTTGTGTTATGATTTCCTTATTTTATAAGGGTTTTATTATAGCCTTACGCTATCACGTCCGTTAAAAATTGGTACACCGGTACACCGAGTACACCCTTATAGCATAATGCTTTTGCTATTAGTTTTTTAAAGTACCACTCTTTTTACTCGTTAAAAGTAGTAGTAATACGGTACACTAGTACACCGGTACACCGGGTACACTAGACACATATTTTTACTATTTGTATAAGTTTGTATCTGATTTAAGAAAGATGATACATATTAGTACATTTTAGGACACTTTTTTATTTTTTTAATGGATCATTTTATAAAAATATTTCTTTTTTCTGTAATATTGTTTATGGATTATATCGTTTTTAGTTCTTGCCGAAAACAAAAACTTTTAAAAAAACTTAAAAAATTAGATAATCTTTTAAAAAGTTTTATAATCGTTTAGAATTGCATAAAATCTTTAAAAAGTCTTTAAATATCGACTATGACGGGGTACTTAAAAATAGCCTACGGATTATTTGGAGGTACTTGCCTCGGTTTCTTTATCTGTTCCTTAATCTAGGTATAGGGGGGGTTATACGCGACGTACACATTTTTTAAAGGTACTTGCCTCGGTTTCTTAAATAGACGTTTAAAGTTTAGACTACCCCCCCTACTCTCTTTTTTTCTTATACCACTAGTTACTAGCAAGCACTGAAAATGTCCGACATTTTACTTTTTTTATATCACTAGCAAGCAACGTATTTATATATACAATACGACTAGCAAGTACTGAAAATGTATTACATTTCGTATTAAGGGTGTTTCCCTTGTACCCTCTTATCATCATTAAAAAAACAAGTTAAAATAACTTGCTTTGTTCTTGGTTACTAGTTCCGTCTTTCTCGTTGTAGTATTCTATTAAAGCGTCTTTTAGTTTTCTCGCCTCGTCATCTGTTAGAGTAATACCTTTTAACATTTGTTTATCGTCGTTGCTATTGTCCCATTTTCTTATATCTAAAATAGTATTTTTTAGATCCTTGTACTTTATTAAGTTAAACTCTTTTGTTATGTTGTCTTTATCTGATAGCGTCGCTATATTACGCTCTATGTTAAATATCTTATCGCTTGCCACTTGTTCCACCTCCTAACGTCTAGCTTTTATTTCTTTTATAGTTAAGTCTTTGTACTTATATTCAAACAATTTACGTTTAAGCTCGTAAACGGGTGTTTTAAAGCCTTTTGTGTCCTCTACAATAGTTTTACCTAGTTCGTTATCATAATAACTAAAATCGGCTACATAACACGCCTTACGATATGTCTTACTGCCTTTTTTAAATGTTGGTATCAATTCATAGCTAGGTTGTAAGACTAAATCTTTTATTAGTCCGTTCTTTTCTAGTAGTTTTAGTTCTGTGTATCTTTTAGCCTCTAATTTACTAGCAAACACTACACCGTTTACATTTACTTTTTTGTTATGATACTTACTTGTTTTTCTTGCATAATACATTATGGTTTAATCCTCGTATGTTGGTTGTTTAAGTCTTTCTAGGTTTTCATAATGCTTTAAAAAGACGTCTATCGCTTTTATCTTGTCGCTTTGTTCTGAATAACCTTTAATAATGCTATTTAGTTCGTTAAAACAAGCCGTATATGTATCTAAAAAGGTGTTGTCTGTTTCTTGCTTAATTTCTTCTTTACGGCTCTTTAAATATGCTTGTACGTTCTCATCTTTAAGCCATAAATAAGCCGTATTACGTGATATTCCTAAATGGTCGCACGTTGGCTTTATCTTGCCTCTTTTTATGTATTCCTCACAAAAAACAAAGTGTTTAAAGTTAATCCCGTTTTGTTCTGTACTGTTCTTGTCTAGTGTTTCTTGTGTGATAAGTTCTTGTTGGTTTTCCCACGTATCAAACAACTTATTTTTTAAAGCGTCTTTATCTTCTCTATCTGATATATAAAAGTTGTTGTCTTTAATTACTTTGTTAATAATGGTGTCGTTAATCTGATAATACCCCTCGCTATCTTTACTTACTATTCCGTTATACTCGTCTAGTATTTTAAAAGCGTTGTCGCCCTCATTATTAAAGAAAGCATTTACTCTGTTATAATCCTTTACTATCTCGTTTAGTCTTTCCTCGTCTAGTTCTGTTTCATCTGTAAGTACTCGTGATACTGTACTTATAAAATGATCGTGTTCTAGTATTTGTTCTTTTTTAGCGTATAGTTCGTTATTATTAAATCCTTGTATTCGCTCTTTTAAACTAGTTTCTCTTTTTTGTATTTCGTCCTCTTTGTCTGTTCTGTTTAATAACTCGTCACTATAAAACATATAGTTTAAATATGTATCTAGTTTAATTGTTTCTTTTTCTTGCTCTGATAATTCTTTTTTAGCCATAATCTTAACGCCTCCTATTCTTAAACATACGATTATATAGTTCGTTTACTAGCTTTATTATGGTTTCGTCTGAATAATCCTTGTCGTTCTCTATGTACCCTATAATCTGACAATACGGTAATATGTAGTTGTTCTTACTGTTAAATAAGTTTAGTTCTATATCATCACTAAATAAGGCTTTTTGTATTTCTAACATTTTTAGTATAGTGTCTTTGTGTTCCTCGCTTAATCCATAAAGTACGTGATCTAAATCCGTAACAAGTCTTACACTAGGTTTATTTATCATAAGACTTGGTCGCCTCCTATAATTTAATAAATAATTTAATAAATTACCTACCTACATTATAGCATATTTTCTTTATTTTATCAAAGGTACACCGGTGTACTAGTGTACTAGTGTACTAGACGTGATAACGTAACACTTTGTAATACAATAAAGCATAAAAAACGACTAGTTTTTAGTCGCTTTTCTGTCATACTTTCTTTTATTTTCCTCGTATGTTTTATGTGCTTTTTGGTTGTTCTCTAAATCCACCATATCGCCATTTATAGTAAACTTTATTCCGTACTCTTTGCCTTTTTCAAAGTTAGTGATCTTATCTTGTACGCTCGCACCTTTATTACTACTTGCTATTACGTCATCATAATATCTAAATGCGTCTGTTTTATATGTGAAATAGCCTAACTCTACACCGGTATTTAACGCATATAATAAAGGCTCTTTTACTGTTTCGTTGTATCTATTAGGATTATAGTTTATTAGGTTTAGTTCGCATAATTTAGTAATAATGGTGTCTAGGTGTACGTCTTTTTGCCATTTACCACTATTTACTTGTTTCTTTGCCTCATTTCTACATAATTTAGCAAGATATAAGAATATTTCTTTTGCCATATTTTCTACTTTGTTGTTTCTACCTTGCCCTATTTTAAATACGTCCCTATTTACTTTTACATAATGACTTTTAACAAAGGCTTGTTTTAAATTGTCTTTAAAAGTTGCCCCTAGTTGTACTTTAACGGTTGCTTTTCCTTTATACTCTGTACCTTTAATATCGCCTATTAGTACTAAACTGTCGTCGTGTAGTATTCCTTTTTCATCTAAATAAGTATAATCATAGCTTTCTTTTCTCATCTCTTTTAAAGTACTTTGTAGATTACGTCTTACTCGTGATACATTTGTGTTAGGTCGTCCCGTAAAGTCTAAATAATCGTCTAAATCTAACGTTATAAAGTCCTCGTTTAGTTCTTCTATAATGTTAGGTATATTAGGTATGTAGTATAAAAAGTTTCTACCCTCACTATTAAAGTTTTGTATGTCATAATCCCCGTTAATCATAAGTTTATAACTTTCTTTTGTTTTTTTGTTTACCTTTTCGGCTACTACTAACTTGCCATTACTGAATAAATCGGCTTGTAAATAAATGTCCTCATTTCTTAATATTTCCTCTTTTTCGTTAATCTGTTTTTGTATTGCGTTTCTTTTTCTTGTTAGTTTCTTTATCTGTGTTGCGTCTTGTGTATCTGATATTTGCTTGTCTAGTAGTTCTATATCGGCTTTTAGATCGTTTACCTCGTTTATAATTGCTTGTTGTTCGTCTTGTTGTTCTTTTAATTGCTCTTTTAAATCTTTTAGTTTTGCTAAATCCTCTTTACTAGGTTTTGGTTTCTTTTCTAGCTCGTTTATCTTCTTTTGTGTTCTGTTGGTATTAGGTTGTACTTTTTTAGTGATACTTTCGCGTAAATCCATAATATTAGTGTTTACCTTGCTAGTATCTACTCTTGCAAACTTTCTGTTATAGTCTAGTTGTTCCCCATTTAATAGCGTTGCGTCTTTGTACTTTTCTTTTAGTTCTTGCCTACTTAACTTACGTTTAGGTTGTTCCTCTACTACATACTCTACTTTTTGCGTTGGATCTGTATCTTTGTATGTAACACCTATTTTATAAGCCTTTTTCTGATAATCGCTATATGCTAAATGTTCTAAAATGTAGTCTAAACTTAATTGTTTCTTTGTTGGCTCTTTTGTTAATCCCTCTATATGATTTATAAAATTAGTTGCTTTTTCTCGCCATATTAAAATATCTTGTTTAGTCTGTTCTAGTTGTTTGTACTCGTCTGTCTTTTGGTATTCTTGGTATAGTTCGTAAGCACCGTTTATAAAGTCATCATCTTTTACATACTGTATAAAGTCCTCACTCACTAGCTTATCTTTGTATAGTTCGTACATTAAAAGACTATTTTTAACACTTAATTTAGTGTTGCCCGTCTTTTCTTTCTCTACCTTTGCTTTAATTTCTTTTAATTGTTCCTCGTAAGCGTTCTGAAAGTTATCTAACTGTATTTTATCTATGGTACTGTTAATAAAATTAGTTATTAGTTTTTCGCTATATCTTCTAAAACTCTCGGCGTTGCTTATTACGTTAGTTAAATACGTCTTAAAATAGCCTATCGTGTCTTTTTTGTTGTTTTGTGGATTTAACAACGTCATTTTAAAAAACTCATCTGATAGCTTATTATTAGCGTATATATTCTTAATAATTTGGCGTGTTATGTCTTGTAAAGCGTATGCGTTGTATTGTCGTACTGTTTCTTTCATTTCCTCGTCTGTTGTTGGATTAGATAGTTTTTCTTTAAGGTTGCTATAATCTACTGTTTGTATGTATTTAATCCACTCTTTAATTACCTTGTCTAAATCTTGCCCTATTTGGTCGTCTTTATGTTTATCTTGCATATACAACAAACGACTTAAAGCATATATAACGTTTTTAGCCTCGTTGTTTAGTAGTGTTTCATACTGTTTTATTGTATCTAGTACAAAGTCATTATTTAACACGTCTTTAAGTATCTCGTTTAAATGATCCTTAATACTATTACGATTAGCTTGTATAATAGCTTTGCTAGTTTCGTAATCTGATAAATAAAAGTCTAGTTGTTCCTCATCATCTTTAATACTCTGTAACATAATAATTAAAAAGAATATAATCGCCTCGTCATTTGATAAGATAACGTCGTTAAGTTCTTTATCTATAAATCCGTCTGTGTCTATCATTTTTAACACCTCTCTTATGTCTATTTTAAGAGTTATATTTCTATCGCCGTTATTGTATATTATCGGCGATACATTTATTTTTTTAGTCATTTTTTACTAGTTTTTGTTCCTCTGATATTAGCGAGTAAACTCTACTTACTTTTTGGTTAATACATTGTAGTAATAAATCTATACTATGACTTAAAGCGTAATACTGATTAGCTAGTGTAACGTCTTTTAATTGTTCCGTTATTTCGTGTGTTAGTCCGTTAAGGCTTTCTAAATGATCTAAATCTAGGTTAATATCGTCTAAAAGGTCTTGTTTAGTGATTTCTTTATTCTTTATCATCTGAAACACCACCCTCGTTATTATCATCTTGTCCTTGTAATCTGTTAAGGATTTCGTACGCACTATTTACGTTTTCGTTTACTTTTTCTAGCTCGTTAGTTATTAAATGATTTAGTGTTATGTAGTTATTATTAAGTCTTAATATATCGTATAATGCCATTAAATCCGGTTTTTTGGTTGTTCTTGCCTCGTTAATAGTATCTAACTTTTCGTTAATTAGCTCGTTTAAGTGTTCTATTATCTCACTACTTACGCTTATCTTGTCTAGTTCCTCTTTAACTAGTAAAATATCATCTCTTTTATTATCTTTCATAAAATTACCTCCATTTTTTACGTTGTGTCTTATTTTAACGTTTAATTACAACACTTTTATATATAATTACCCGTCTTTTTAAATCTAAATGCGTTATATTGCACTCTGATATTATTGTTTTTGCCTTACTCTTGTTAAAATCTAAAAATAAAGGTATAATTTAATTGGTTTTAACATTTGTTAAGGCTATAACTGACGCTTTGCGTCTTGGTTATTCGGTATATAGTCGTGTCTGTTATGTAATCGGCTATGTACCTTTTTTTATTTTAGGTGTACTTAAATACACTTTACTAATGTCTTGTTTTATTATTTTTTTAATTTGTCCCTACTTGTACCTCGTTAGCTTTTAAAAACTCTTTTATTGCGTCCTCTGTTACTATATAATGAGTTCCTACTTTGCTAGCTTTTAGCTTGCCGTCCTTAATATATTGTCTTACTGTTTGTATGTTTAGTCCTAGTAGTTCTACTACCTCTTTTAAATTATAAACTTTCATCTTTAAATACCTCCCTAAAATATACTTTTACTATCTTTTGTTTTATCTTTCTTACTTGTCTTTATTGCTTTATCTATTATTTTTGGATCTAGTTCTTTAATAGATTTGTCTAATAACTGACTTAACACGTCTTTTATTTGCATATCGTTTATAGTTGCTAGTCCGTCTATAATGTCTAAATGCTCTTTTTTAAATATCATAGTTCTTTTTACTGTTTGCTCTTTTTGTTCTGTTATTCTCTGATATTGTGCCTTTGTTATCTCTTGTTCTTTTTGTTCTTCTAGTCTTTGGCTTTCTTCTCTTAACTGTTCTAGTTCTTCTTGTGGATTTAACTTTTTGTTTAGTTTCTCTCTTTCTAGTTCCTTTTTAATTTCCTCTATATCGCCTAAATCTATATGACTTAAATCCATTTTAGCCTTACTCTTTTTGTTTTCTTCTATTGCCTCTTGACTAATATTAAGTCCGTTAATATTGGCTATGTCAAAGTCATTATTAAATACGTCATCATTAAAGGATTTCCCCATTTAAAACACCTCCTATATATTGCTCTTGTTTTATAATCTCTCTTGCTAAATCCGTATAATCTAACGCACCGTTACTTTGTGGATCTAGTTCTATTACGCTTTCGTGTGTGTTAGTTGCGTCTTTTATTCTTACGTTTGTACGGATTATTGTTTTATAGCATAAATCTTTAAATCTGTTTTGTATTGCCTCTTTTATTTCTCTGTCGTTGTTTGTTCTTTCATCATACTTTGTAATAAATACACCACTTAATCGTAAATCATTGTTAAGTAATGTTTTTACTTGTTGTATTGTTTGTAATATCGTGTTTGTTCCCGTTAATGCGTGGTACTCTGTCGCTATTGGTATGATAGCCTCACTACTTGCCGTTAAACTATTTAATACAAGTAAATTAAGGCTAGGAGGACAGTCTATTAAAACATAATCATAATTGTTTTTAATTGGCTCTAAAATCCTCTTTAAAATAGTTTCTCTACTCATCTGATTTAATAGCTTTTCTTCTGTACCATTTAATAGGTTATTGCTAGGTAATAAGTCTATATTAGGCTTTACTTGTCTTTTTAAGACTAGGTTTAAGTCTGTTATAGTTCCCTCTAATAAGTCCTTTATCGTATGCTCTTGTTTGTTAATGTTTAAAAATGCGTCTGATAAATTGCCTTGTGGATCTATATCGACTAGCAACACTTTTTTATTTTCCTTACTTAACGCAACACCGATATTTAAACAACTTGTAGTTTTACCGACACCACCCTTATTATTGATTAAAGCTATTGTCCTTGTCATTTCTTTTTACCTCCATATCTTTTATTTTTTAAGATACTATGCTATAATACTTTTAGAGATTATTATTTAAAACTTGCTCTTAATATATAGGCTTGGTCGTTTATATATCGCTTGTTTGATAATCTCTTTTTTTGTGTCTAAATACTCGCTTATCGTATTTAAAATAGGTTGTAATATCGGTTGTTCTTTTTCATATCTAACGCTTAATAATGCCTCTTGTCTTGTTATCTGTATTGTTAAGTATGTACCACCATATAAGATTAAACTCATCATAATACTTAATACTTTAAAATCTAAACTAGCTTTAAAGAACTGTATTATTGCTAGTGGTATGAAAACAACTAGTAATATGTTTTCCCATTTAACTTTTAATAGCCTCTTTTTCACTTTTACCACCTCCTTTAAATAATGGTTTTTGCTATCTATACATTTAATAGGTTTTGTATGTTTTGCTCGGCGTTGCTTTCTATTCTCTTTAAATTATGTGCGTATATCATAGTTGTATTTATGTTGCTATGTCTTGCCATTTGTTGTACCTCTTGTAAAGGTGTACCACCTATTAAACTTAATGTTATTGCCGTATGTCTTAAACTGTGTGTTGTTATCTTTTCGCTTGTTATACCTATGTTTAGGTATGACTTTTTTATTATTTCTCTTATGGATCTAGTTTTAAGTCTTTGTCCGTTTGTTCTGTCTGATAAGCTAGTAAATAAAGGCTCTTTATCTGATTTAATAGTACGTGTCCCTAAATATTCGTTAATTGCCTTTAATGTTTCATAAGTAAGTTTAACGTACTCGTCTTTTGTATCTCTACCTTTTCCCATAACATAAAGTACGCTATGATTTGCAACGTTTCTTATGTCCTCTATGTTTGCCCTCTCTATCTCTATCGTTCTTAATCCCGTTGTTAATAGTAAATGGATTAAAGCATAATTACGTTTGCCCTCGTTAGTAGTTCTATCTATACTACTTAATAAATCTCTTGCTTGTTCTAGCGTTAAAGGATCTTTACTATAATTACGTTTTTGTTTTGCACCTTTTAAGTCGCTAGCTATGTTTTTAATGCCTTTTGTTTCTAAATACTTATATAGTTTTTTTAATGCCGTCATATACATACTAATAGTACTAGCTTTCTTTTCTTTCATTAAATCCTCTTTGTATTGTATTAAAGTTGCGTGTGTTACCTCTGATATATCGTTAGAGTTACACCACGTCATAAACGCTTTAACACCTTTTATATATGTTTCTTTTGTTCTTGGTGTTGCGTCTAGGTTTCGTTTAAAATCATCTAAAATAAAATCATTTACGTTAAAGTTATTGTCTTTTAAAAATAGTTCTTTCATCTGATAATTAGTTAATGTTAGTTCCATTTAAAACACCTCTCTTAATACTTGGTCGTTTTCCTTTGTATGATTTAATGATACGCCTATTATTTTAACTTGTCAATAACTTTTTTATAGTTTATGTATAACTTACATATAACTTTATCTTAAAAGCGTTGCTATATAAGGATTTCCTCATTTATGTAAAGTACACTAGTGTTATAGTACGTAAGTGTACTAGTGTACCGGTACACCGGTGTACTTATGTAATATGCTAGTATTCATTTAACAAGATACTTTCTTTTTTTACGTGCGAAAAACAACTAAATAAATCTGATTTACTTTATAATCCTTTTTACTCTACTTATGTATATGATCTTGTTTATTCTTTTTACTGAAATTACGAGCGTGTACTAGTATATAATTTTAAATCTTTTTTAGTGAACTTGTACGTACTTTCTTGTATATCTTTTTTGGTAAACTTGTGTGTGGTTTCTGTTATACTTTGTTCGGTATTCCTACACAATAAAAAAGACAGTAAATTACTTGCTATTTTTCTACTGTTTTCTTGCGTTATTATTTCCTCATCTGATTAAATGCTACATAACTGTATTACACCATACAATACATAACACTCTTATATACTCTTACTACCTCTTTATAATAGCTTAATATCGTTGTTACATATAGGATTATGACTTATTAGCTAGTAAATACAGTACTTAATATTACCTATGTATTTTTATTGCCTTTTTTCTTCTTAAATATTGCGATATTATCACTTAAAATATGCGTACTATTTGCTTTATTTCTTAAAAGATAAGATGACAAGCTACATTGTCATTTTTTCTTATCTAAAAAGTAAGGTTTAGTAAAGTTTCATCATAGCATAAAATCCACCCTATTTAATGATAATTCCGTAAACTGTATTATTTCGTCCTTTATTGGTTAATCCGTTCCTTAAATTATCGATTTATTGCATAATTCTTGTAAGATTATTGTACTATTCTTGTATTATTCTTATATGATTATTGTTAGATTATTGTCTTTTTTCTGTCGCTTTTCTGTCGTTTTATTGTCATATTTTTACCTGTTTTTTACCTATTTTTTTCTTTTAATACAACGGTGTACTCGGTGTACCATAGTACTATAACACCATAACACTAGTACGTTAGTGTACCTTTGTAAAATCTTTGTATTTTTTTATATTTTTAGAGTGTACCACCCTTTTTACTTTTTCATCTAAAACACCTATACCTTTTTATGATACGGGGTGTATCTGAATATTACATAATGAGATAGTTCTATCATATTCGCATATATGCCTTTAAATATGCCTCTTGCTATTGTTATATAATGATTTACTAACTTTTTTCTTACTATTCTTAATAATTCTAATCTTGTTTTTTTCATTATCATATATTCCTAAAAAATAGGCGTATATGAAAGCAACAAAACGAGATAGTTCTATTGCGTTCGGTTTTCATATACTAAACGTGTACTTTTTTATTGCTATTGCTAGTTCTATAACTATTTTTTTAGTTAGATAGTAAATTAGTGAACGTGCTTTTTTTCATTATTGTACTTTCGTAACATAGACTTAACTTTTTTTATGATCTTATGAGTTCTACATAATGAGATATGTCTGTTTGCCTCATCTGTTAGAGTTTAGTTTACTTTTTTTCATTTTTATATATTGCTTTTTTCAACTTAACATAATGACATACAACTGTTAAGTTCGTTTTTTTTAATACTAGTGTGTATTTTTCTTATGTTATATAAGACTTTTAATATTTTTTTGTCTTAATCTGTCTTTATTCGTACTTACTATTTTTCATTATGTAAAATTGCTATTATATGAGGGGTTACTACTCATATCTTGGATTACTATTTACGACCGGTTGCATAACCTTTAAAAAATATGTAAGAGTTCTGAAAAAATTAGCTTTTGTATGTAGTTACGTGTACGTGTATATATATAATACTAGGTATAGATAACAGTCCCTTAAAAACAAGCATACCGGTATATAGGAGGGGGTAGTATGTCCTAGTTTGTATCTGATACGTTGCCTTGTCCTCTCTCTCGCTTGGCTCTCTTGTCCTCTTGGTGTATCTGAATATCTTTTTTTATGTCATCATTTGTCATCATAACCTTAACATTTCCTAACACTTTTTTACCCTATCATTTGTTAGCATTTCTTAACGTTATCATTTGTTAGCATATATTCCTATCTATGACCTCGTTATTTGCCCTTTATTTACGTTTTAACGGGTTTTTATGTGTATTTGTACTTAAATACGTAAATGTGCCTTAAATCGCCTAAAAATGCCTTTTTTAAGTGTATAAGAAAAAGACTAGTGATTAGTCTTTAAATCTCATATAGTTATATTTAGCATAAAATACTATGTTTTTAACGTCTGTTATGCGTCCGTTTCTGTTTTTTAATACTTTTAGTGTTAGTTCTCTTTCGTCTTTTTGTTGTTCTTGGTTTGTGTTTACTTTTTGCTTATCATCTGTTACACCGTCTAGTTTCTCGTGTTGTAATGATATTAAAACGTCGCTAGTGTATTCTATCGTGCTACTATCTCTAAAACTTGCTAGGTTGCTTTCTTGGTTATAACTAGCTCTGTTAAAAGCACTTATTAAAAGTATTGTTATGTCGTTATCTCTCGCCATACGTTTTAAACTAGTTACTATCTTGTCTATCACTTGCTTATCTGTTAATCCTTTTTCTTGGTTTTGGATTATTTGCAAGTAATCTATAATAACTAACGGTTTACGTCCCGTTATAGCGATATGATCTTTTATTTTTCTGTTAATGGTTTCTATGTTAATATCTATGCTATCGTTACACTCTGTTATATAAATATTGCTAGCTATGTTGTCTTTATAATCCTCGTATGCCTCTTTATAAAACTCTTGTCTTTGCTCGTTGTATTGTCCGTCATTAAAAGGTACACCTCGTAAGATTTCCCTAGTTGTTAAAGCGTATGCTACATAGTGTTTATCGTATGCTTTTAAATAACTTAATCGTGATAAACTCTTGGCTATTAGTTCCTCTTTACTCATCTCTAAACTAAATATTAGTACGTCATTTCCTTGTCTTGCTATGTTATCGCCTATTTGTAAAGCTAGTGTTGTTTTTCCTAGTGAACTTATAGCACCTAAAATAACAAGGTTTTTACGATAAAATCCACCCTCTAACGCTTGGTCTAGTTGTTCTATTCCCGTACTAATAGGTTTGTTTTGTTCTTGGTCTTTAATCTGATTAGTAAATGTATCTAAATAGTTTAGTACGTTTTCTTTCTCATAAGTCTTAATAGCTTGTTGTTCTAGCGTATTGTATAGCATATCGTTTATGTTTGTTATGTTTGTTTTTAATGTTTCTTTGTCTTGTACTAGCCACTCGTTTATATCTTTGTGTCCGTTGTATTTATCTGATGAACTGTTAAAGATATGTGCTTTTATTCCTACTAGTTCTAAATCCTCTTTAAGTTCTGTACTAGCTCTTAATCCTTGTACGTCTGTATCTAACGCTAGTATGAAAACACCTTTAAAGTTATTGTCTTGTGCCTCATTTACTAGTTGTTTAGCGTTGTTAATACTGTTTAAACTTATTGCTTTAATATCTTGTCGTATTTCCTCTAAACTCATAGCGTCTATAATTGCCTCTGTAATCCATACGACCGTTTTAAAGTTACTATCTTGTAAGTACTTGCTATTAAATAACTCGTTGTTTGCACCTTTTGGCTTTATATGTTTAATAGGGTTTTTCTCATCTGTTACTCTTGCCTCATAATAGTACTTGCTTATTGGTAATACTACGGCTTTCTTTTCTATGTCATAACCTACGTTATAACGGCTTTGTGTTTCTTCTGATATACCTCTTTTTTGTAAGTAATCTGTCTTTGCTATGTCTTTCTTACACTTGTTAATATATCTTGTAAAATCTTCTTTTTTAGTTGTTGTTCTTGGTGTTTT
>JAEEGL015615426.1_pt1 | contig 14222 bp, 14 predicted proteins | sample 9134231 | NCBI WGS metagenome assembly JAEEGL01 (sample SAMN16246548, study PRJNA631951) | gut metagenome | biome: gut microbiome; feature: rumen; material: fiber-attached | host: Bos | place: Iran: Karaj | collected 2018-10 | reverse complement strand
AGAGATCAAGTTGAAAGAGGACAAGTTCTTGCTAAACCAGGAAGTGTTACTCCACATCATCATTTCAAAGGATCTGTATATGTATTAAGCAAAGAAGAAGGCGGACGTCATACTCCATTCTTCGCAAATTACAGACCACAATTCTATTTCAGAACTACTGATGTTACTGGTGTAATTACATTACCACAAGGTGTTGAAATGGTTATGCCTGGTGATAACGTTGATATGGAAGTTGAATTAATCTCTCCAGTTGCACTTGAAAATGGTACTAAATTCTCAATTCGTGAAGGTGGACGTACTGTTGGTGCCGGTGTTGTTACTGAAATTATTGAATAATAATGGTTGGAAAAGAAACATTCTATAATGTTTCTTTTTTTGTGACAGTAAAGTTATAAATCTTAGTCTTTTTAATATTATAAAAACAATGTATAATAAAATAGTAGTTTGGTGGTGTTATATTATGGCTGTAAAAAAGAATACTTCAAATAAGAAAAAAAAGAAAGCAAATTATAATACTAAAAAAACGACTAAGCATTTAAATAAGAATAATAAAGTGGTAAAAAAGAATAGTTCTAATAAGAAAAAAACTGTGGGTAAGAACATTGATAACAGAAAAAAAAGCTATGCAACTAGTAAAAAGAAAAGTACAACCTATAAGAATAAATCTAATGTGAAACCAAAAAAGGTTGCTAAAAAAGGCATAAAGAGAAGTGTTGCGACCAAAAAGATTGATAATAGTATTTCTAATGTTGAATTATTGGATAAGATTCTTGAAGAAAGTAGACTAAAAAAAGAAAATCGTAAAAAAGCGGTTGCTCATAAAAACCAAGTTAAGAGTAAAGTTGTTATAGATCTTTTAAAAAAAGAGGAAGAAACCAAAACTATAACTGAGGAAAAGTCTTTAAAAGTCGAAAAAAAAGATGATTTGATTATTACTAAGGAAATTGATTTGGCCGACTTAGCTGATTATTTGACAAGAGAGTCGAAGATAATTGAACAATCAATTGACGAGGAAATTGATGCCAAAGGAGACAAAGAAGATTTAGTTATAACTAAATTTGAAAAAAAGAACAAAAGGGAGATTGAGAAAAAATCTTCATTTAAGCCTCATAAAGCTAAACAAGTTAAGCAGAAAAGTGCTTGGAAAGGTCTTCCTTTCAAGTTGGAAACTCTGTTTGGACTTATTGCTTTTATTATAGTGCTTGGGGTTATAATAGCGATTGGAACAAAAACTTTTGTTGTTGATGATAATAAAAGTGGGGCTCAGATAAAAAAAATATTTGTTGATAAGAAAGAGTTGGCAAAACAAGAAGAAAAGGAACGAAAAGAGAAGGAAAAAAGGTTTGAAGAATGTTTAGGTGCTCAAAGTAATGATAATGATACTAGCGAGGAAATAAAGAATTATATTAATGATCTTAATAATTATTTTAGTAGTAAATATCGAGTTAGTATTAGATATGTTGAATTGAATCATAATTATCAATATTCGTATAATACCGATAAAGATTACTATGCAGCCAGCACTATTAAAGCTTTAGACGGGTTGTATATTTATTCTAAGGCTGCTGCTGGAGAGATTAATCTTGATGATACAATGACTTATACTTCTAAATATAATCTGGCTAGTAGTTTCTATATGACAAAACATAAGTATGGTGATGAAATAACTATAAGAGATTTGGTTAGGTATGCTATAACAAGGAGCGATAATAGGGCTCATCAAATGTTGGTTGATTATATTGGCTTTAACAAATTAAAAGAATATGGTATGAGTCTAGGAGCTACAAGGACGTTGATTGGGGATATATTTGGTTCAATTAATGTTGATGATGCGATTATTTATTGGCAGGAGATTAATAGATTTATTATTAATAATGGTGATTTGGGAGAAGAGTTGAAATCTTATTTTAAAGAAGCAGATCAAAATTTTTTATCTGTTCCTGAAGAGAATGTAATAGCTATACATAAGTACGGAGAATATGAAAGCTATTATCATGATATTGGGATAGTATATGCCGAATCTCCTTATATAATCGCTATTTTATCTACTGAAGGAAGAAGCCAGTATGATGCGATGATAAAAGATATTAATTCGAAAATATATGAACTTAATGAGTTATATAATAATAACAGAAATGAGTATTGCGAAAGCATAAAAGCAAAATAAAAAGTTTTATTACTTAGAAATAGTAATAAAACTTTTTTTGGGCTTTTTTTCTTCGGTTTTTTTAGGCTTGACTTTTGGTGTAACTTCTTTTGGTGTTGGCTTATTTAGTTCAGTTCTATCGAATTCTTTTGCTAGTAAACCATTAGATTCCATATTAATGTATACTCCTTCATTAATAATGAAATCTAGTTCGCCGATTAGTTCAAATGCGATAGGATTAAAACCTAATTTAAAATCATTTAATCCTTTAAACGGGTTCTTTTCTGTGAAGTCGCCAGTAATACCGTTTAGGTCTAGAAATTCATATTCATATTTGTAATATTCAATTAATTGGTTATGTAAATAATGATTGGGATTGAATTGTTTATACTTGGAACTATAGCCACTTATTAAAATATTTACTCGGTTTTTATATTTTATTGTGATTGCCCCTGCTATATATTCTTCTTCTTTTGTACCTAAACACTTGGTAATGAAACTTATATCGTTATTAAGACTGTCTAAAATATGGTCTGAATCCATTTTTTTTCGCAAGTTTTCTTGGCTATTATCTTTCATAAATTTAGAAACTAATATGTCGTTTCTCTCCATTTCTTTTTCGTAATTTTTCTTGGTTGAGATAAGAGCATCATGAAAGTTAAGCTTTACTAAAAATATGTCTATATTATCACTTTTAGAAAAAGCATTGTAGTAGTTGTAATAATGTTCTATTGGGGCGTTTTTCTTCTTTTTGATAAAGGTATAAATTGTTTCTATATCTTTTCTTTCGCCTTTAATAAAAGAAAAACCTTTTTTTTCGCTTTTTCTAATTTTGTTTCTAGTTCTTTTGTCTGCTTTTTCAACAGTAAAATCATTAAGATTAATAAAGGCGTTGAAGCGTGGTAGCATGGATTCAAATAGTTTGTTGTCTATTAATTTTTTGAAGCCGATATTTTCCAAGTCTTTTATTAAATCTTTATTATCGTTATATTCAATCTCATTATTCTTTAATGTGCCGATTGGAATTTCAGGATTAATTTTTATGAATGCAAGATTCTTTCTGTAGTATCTTTTTTTTATTAGAGAGCAAAACTTTTTTAATAGTTCTGTATCTGCGTAATCTATTAAAAAACCTTTTGGAGCATAACCATATTTAAGAAAAAGACCCATTTTTTTGATGAGTATTAGAGAGGCTGCAACGATTTTGTTATTATCGTCAACCAATCCGATTAATTCATAATCAAATCCATTTTCGCTCATGAACATCGCGTAGTTTGAGGATTGGTGATATGATCCTAGAGGATGATTGTTTGAAAAATCATCGAATTCTAAAATGCTTAGTTTTTTAAGTTTCATAGTCTACCTCCTCTCAAATAAGAGAGTATTGTATCATAGATAAAAACATATTGCAATATTTGGTTGTATCGATTAAAATAATTATATAGTAAAGGTGGTTGTGTTATGGATAGAGCAGCGAAAAATTTTAATAATTTATTGAATATTTCTTTTTTAATGATAGCGTTAGATGTAATTGTAGGCGGACTATTTGTATTCTATACAGGAATTGCTACTAAGATTGCTATGGTTATTATAGGATGCTTGATATTGGTGCATGGGATTTTTGCTTTAATTGATTATTTTTATGTTGGAATGTTATTTAATTTTTTGAAATATAAATATATACCTTCAATAGCGCTGATTTTGCTTGGTATTATAATAATTATTAATCCGGTAGCTACTATTAGTTTGTTTGGAATAGGTGTAGGAATATGGATGTTTGTAATTGGTTTGGAGAACTTGGCTTATGCTATTAGACTATGGAATAATAAAGAAGATATTTTTTCATTAGTATTATTTATTGCAGTTTGTTCTTTATTAATGGGAATTCTAACTATCATTAACCCATTTTCTAGATTTATGCTTATTACTAAGCTGGCTGGTATTTTTGTTGTAGCTAATGGTTTGTTAGATATAGTAAAAATATTACTATTTAAGAAAAGAGCAAAAAATATTATTAAAGCGTTTAAATAAAACGTTTTTTTCTTGATTTTTGTCTGTTAATATGTTAACTTATTGAATGAAATGGAAGTGGGCAATATGGAATATGCGCTTTTAATTGTTTGTATTTTGTTAATTGCAATTGTTTTATTACAAAGTCATAATGCTAGTGACGCTAGTCAAATAATATCTGGCGGAGTAAATGCTGAATTGTTTCAGAATCAAAAGGAAAGAGGAGTAGAACTATTAATAACTCGATTGACAGTTCTATTGGGAATTGCGTTTTTTGTTCTTTCTTTTATTATATTTATTATTGGATAAGCCGAAAGGCTTTTTCTTTTGCTTTAATTCTTAATTGTTTATGGTATAATTATAATAAGGTGATAGTATGAATAATAAAGGATTTACTTTGGTTGAATTGATAATTACTATTGCTCTGTTGGCAATGTTGTTTTCTTTAATTGCAACTAATATGGTGGGTTTGCAAGGAAGACAAATGGAGAACAATTATAAGAATTATAAATTGGAAATTGAAAGTGCTGCTTGTTTGTTTATTGATTCTAAAGATGCAGCAATGGACGGAGCGATTGCGTCAGATGCAGATTTTACTACATTTGTTGAAAAAGGTACTGCTCTTGATAATAAAAATGAATGCATTAGAATTGAGGCTTGTTATATTAAAACAAAAACCTTGATTGATAATGGTTATTTAAATAAGGATTTGAAGGATCCTACTACGAATGCTGATGTTACTAATAATGAGGTGGTAAGAATTTCGTATTTAAATGGAGAAAAGAGTTGCGTTTATTATAGCAATTAAAAGGACGGGATTAGTGTGAAAGACAAGATACTAGATTTAATGAAGGGGATTCATGAAGCTAAAGAGCCTATAGAGATTAATGATATGTTGGGCTTGAAGACCGCTGATGAATACCGTGAAATGAGCGAAACGTTGGAGGAACTTGTAAATGAATGTTTGGTATATAAAACCAAAAAGGATAAGTATATACTATTAAAGAATTGCCCGGCAATGAAAGTTGGAAAGCTTTCTGTTAATAAGAAGGGCTTTGGCTTTTTACTTCTTGATAAGGAAGATGATTTATATATTGCTGCAGAAAATTTTAATGGAGCGATAGATGATGACTTGGTTTTGTGCGAGGTGTTTACTTCTGGAGTTAGAAAAGAAGCTAAGGTTTTACGGATTGTGAAAAGGGAATTGGACCACTTGGTTGGAGAGGTATATTATGATGATGATATTCCTTTCGTTAAATTAGATGATTCAAACAAAAATATTACAATTGAATTAGTTGGTGATAAAAACAAAGATATTGTTGAAGGCCATAAGGTTTTAGTAAAAACTGTTAAGCAAGTAAATACTAAGAAGTATTTAGCTGAAGTAGTGAAGATTATTGGTCATAAAGATGATCCTGGTACGGATATATTAAGTATTGCGTATAAGCATGGTATATATGAAGACTTTGGTGAAGAAGTAGAAAAGGAATTAGAAAGTATTCCTAATGAGGTTAATCCTAAAGATTTAACGGGAAGAAAAGATTTGACCGGTTTAGTAACTTTTACAATAGATGGTGATGATACTAAAGATATTGATGACGCTATTAGTTTAATTATGCTTGAAAATGGGAACTATCAATTGGGAGTACATATCGCAGATGTATCAAACTATGTAAAGGAGAATACAGCTTTAGGAGATGCTGCTTATGAAAGGGGAACTTCTTCTTATTTAGCTGATACTGTTATTCCTATGTTACCGCATAAATTATCAAATGGTATTTGTTCTTTAAATGAGGGTGTTGTAAGGCTAACGATGTCTTGTGTTATGGAAATTAATCATAAAGGGAAGGTTGTAAATTATGATATTTTTCCTAGTTATATTAAGAGTAGCAAAAGAATGACGTATGCTAAAGTCAATGATATTATTGTTAGGGATATAGTAGATCCACTTTATGAACCTTTTGTAGATACTCTGAAAAAAATGAACGAATTACATAAAATTATTCGTAAGGAGAAAATAGAACGTGGATATATTGATTTTGAGATAGATGAAGCTAAAATAGTTCAAGATGAAACTGGTAAAGCGATAGGAGTAAAACGCCGTGAAAGAGAAGAAGGAGAAATGTTGATTGAAGACTTTATGATTTCTGCTAATGAAACGGTTGCTAATCATATTTTTCAAATGGATTTACCTTTTATTTATAGAGTTCATGAGGACCCTAAACCAGAAAAGGTTGAAGAATTTATGAATTTGGTAAAAATACTTGGATATAAACTGGACGGAATATCTAGTGGTTTTACACCAAAAACTATGCAAAAGATACTTTCTCAGTTAAAAGGAAAAAAAGAGTTTGACATTCTTTCCTCATTATTGTTAAGAACTATGAGAAAAGCTGAATATAGTCGTGATAATGTTGGACATTTTGGGTTGTCTTCGAAAGCTTATACTCATTTTACTAGTCCTATAAGAAGATATCCCGATTTGGAAGTGCATAGATTGTTAAAAAGATATTTGGTTAATAATGATATGTCTATGACTACAATTCAAACTTTGGAGAATTCTTTGGTTGAAATAGCTACTCATTCTAGTGAAAGGGAAAGAGCTGCGGTGGATGCCGAAAGAGAAGTTTTAGATATGAAAATGGCTGAATATATGGAAGATCATATTGGAGAAGAGTTCGATGGTGTAATTAGTACTATAACTAATTTTGGCTTCTTTGTGGCTTTACCAAATCTAATTGAGGGATTGGTTCATGTTCAGACCTTAAAGGGAGATTACTATTCTTATATACCTGAATTATTATCCATGATTGGTAAATCAACAAAAAAAACATATAGACTAGGAGATAAAGTTAGGGTAAAATGTATTAGTGCATCTAAAGTTAATTCTATGGTAGATTTTGAGCTGGTTAATAAGCCTTCAGAAGGGGGAGACGAGGATGGAGATAAAGAACAAAAAGGCTAATTTTGATTATTTTGTCGAGGAATCTTTAGAATGTGGAATAGAACTTAAAGGGACGGAAATAAAGTCTTTAAGAAAAGGATCTGCTGATATAAAAGATTGCTTTGCGGTTGTTAAGAATAATGAAGTGTTTTTGCTAAATATGTATATTGCAAAGTATGATGAAGGAAATAGATTTAATCATGATGAAAGAAGAACAAGAAGGTTGTTGTTACATAAAAAAGAGATTAAAAAGATTAAGGAGAAGGCGGAAAGAGAGGGCTATTCTTTAGTTCCGCTTAAGATATATTTACTGCGAGGAAGAGCCAAGGTGTTATTAGGGGTGTGCCGTGGAAAGAAGAATTATGATAAAAGAGAAACTATTAAGGAGAGAGATTTAAAAAGAGAGGCACAAAGTCTTTATAAGTAAAATATGTTATAATGTTTAAGAGGTGATACAAATGGGATTGAATGATGAAAAAAGTAACAATAAGATGGTTGATGAGAAATCTAAGAATGACGATAAGATAAGGTCAGAAAAGGAAATAGAAAAAGAACTAGAGAGTAGGATTGCCAAAAGTTCATCGGATAAGAAGACTAAAAAGAAACTTAGCGTGAAGCGCTTGGCTATTCTTATTTTAATTATTTTACTTGTTTTATCTCCTATTATTGGATTAGGAATTGCTCATTTAAAATCGAATAAATCAGATAAACCTAGAGGAAAGATTGAGAAAAAAGAGAAGCAGGAAAAAAAGGAAGAACCTGTTATTGAAGAACCAAAGTTAAAGATAGTTGATGAGAATTCTTCTTCTAGACCTTTTGCTGTTATGATTAATAATCATCCTACTGCTAGACCATTACAAAGTGGTTTGCAAGATGCTTATATTATTTATGAAATAATAGTTGAGGGTGGCATGACAAGGTATATGGCAGTGTTTTTGGATCAAAGTACAGAACGTATAGGATCTATTAGAAGCTCTAGACATTATTTCTTGGATTATGCTTTGGAAAATGATGCAATATATGTTCATCATGGTCAAAGCCCTCAAGCGCAAAGTGATTTTGGTGCCTTGGGAATTGACAGGGTTGTTGCTGATAACGGTAAAACAGGTTGGAGAGATAAAAGCCTTGGAGTTGCTTATGAACATACTTTGTTTACTAATATAGAAAAGATAAAGAATGGTGTGGGTAATAAGAGAAGTTCCAGAAATAAGGATTTGTTACTTAAGTATAGTATTGATCCGATTAACCTATCTGCTATTGAAGGCAGCCAAGTTGCTAATGAGATTTCTATAAATTATTCAAATAGTGTTACTTCAAGTTATAAATATGATGAAAATGAAAAAGTGTATAAGAGAAGTGTTAATGGGAAAGAACATATTGATTATGTTACAAAGAAACAATATACTTTTAAGAACATTATTACATATCAAGTATCAAATTATACTTTAAACGATCCTGAGAATAAAGGAAGACAGGGATTGAATAATATTGGAAGTGGAACAGGTTACTTTATATCAGAAGGATATGCGGTTCCAATTAATTGGTCTAAATCTTCTAGGGGAGCCCAAACTAAATATACTTTAAAAGATGGAACGGAATTGGTTGTAAATGATGGAAATACTTTTATTCAGATACAGCCTAAGGGAAGGTCTTTGAGTATTTCGTAGGAGGAATAATATGGATGGTTTGTTAGGATTTTTACAAAGCACATGGCCTATTTTTTTGATAGTTAGCGTTTTTTTGGGTGCTGGTATAGCTGGATTCTATGTCGATAAGAATACTGATATATTAAATGTAGAAAAGAAGAAGAAGGAACTTAGAGAAAGAAGTATGGATGTAGAGTTATTAAAGAGTCAAATTGAAGATAAAAATTTATCTTTAGGTGGTGCAATGGGAATAACACCACGTAATTCAAGTGCTGGAAATGATTCCGGGAATAACAATGCTATTAATAATAGTGTTAGTGGTGGAATTTCATCTGGTGAGGATTTGGGTGTTCCGCTAGATTTAAATGTACATTAAGTATATAAACCATAAAAAGTCTATGATTTTTTATGGTTTTTTGTTATAATTAAAGAGCATAAGAAGGGAAAGATTTTATGACTTTAGCAAATATTTGGAGTATTATAACTAAGATTATAGACATATGTATTGTATGGTTTATGACGTATTATATATTGAAAAATGTTAAAAATAATGTAAAAATGGCTCTTATAGTTAAGGGGATTATTATACTTTTATTAGTAAAGGTAATAAGTGATTTATTAAATCTATATACTGTGGGGTTATTACTAGAGTATGTATTTGAGTGGGGACCTTTAGCAATAATCGTTTTGTTTCAACCGGAAATTCGTTCTGTATTGGAATCAATTGGTAGAACGAAGCTTTTAGGTAGAAACAAGGTTTTGACAGCTGAAGAAAGAGAAAAGGTTGTTTATGAAATAATGGATGCTGTTGAGTATTTGAAGAAGAATAAAATTGGGGCTTTGATGGTAATTGAGAGAGATGTTTCTTTGATGGAATATATAACTCCTGCTACAAAGATTTATGCGGATGTAACTAGTCCATTGCTTGGAACTATATTCTTCCCTAACAGTCCATTACATGATGGAGGAGTAATTATTCAAGGGGATCGTATTACATGTGCTGGAGCTGTTTTTAAAACCAGTATGGATCCTAATTTAAATAAGAAGTTGGGAACTAGACACAGAGCAGCTTTGGGAATCGCTGAAGAAAGTGATGCAGTTGCTTTGGTCGTTTCCGAGGAAACTGGTAGATTGTCAATAGCGGTTGATCATGAAATTCATTATAACTTAAGTTTAGATGAATTTAGAATGATGTTGGTTGATGAGTTGAAGCCAAAGGCTGAGGTCTTCTATGCTGCTGATTCCGATAATTCGGATGGTAATGAAAGTGTCGGTGATAGATAATGGCAAAAAAGAAAAGTAATCCGATAAAAAAAGTATTTGGTGGAATTGGAAAGGTAATAGACAAGGTGATTGTTACACCTATTAGTACGCTTGTATATAAGATTCAGTTGAAACTTGGTAAGGATAGTAAAATAGAAAAAATACTTAATAGGCCAAATATGCTTATATATTTATCTCTGGTGTTTGCAATTATATTATTTGCTTTTATTGATAGTGATGCTAATAGTTATGTTAATACAGATGCCGAGATTATTCCTAATCAAAAAATAACAGTTAAATACAATAGCAGCGCTTATGTTGTAGAAGATTTGCCGGAAACAGTTGATATTACTTTGATTGGTAAAAAGGGACAAATATATTTGGCAAAAAGGTTAGGTGATAATGAGGTTTTATTAGATTTAACAGATTACGAAGCCAGCAATACACCTGTTAAGGTTAAATTGACATATAATAAGACTATTAATAGTTTGGATTATAAATTAGATCCATCATATGTTACTGTTACTATTAAGAAGAAGATAAGTGCGATTAAGTCTGTTTCATATGATTTGATGAATCAAGACAAACTGGATTCTAAGTTAAGTGTTAAGAATGTGGAATTGTCTAAGAGTGAAGTAGTTGTTAAAGGATCTGAGGATACTCTTAATAAAATTGCTACTGTTAAAGCTTTAATTAATTTAGATAATTCAGACTTTACTCAAGCTGGAACTTATGATATTGAAAATATATCATTGGTTGCATATGATATTGCTGGTAATATAGTTAAAAATGTAGAGATTGTTGCTACTAATATTACTGCTAAAATTGAACTTGCTTCTTATTCTAAAAAAGTTCCGGTTAATGTCTTGACTACTGGTAAGTTAGTTAGTGGTAAGGCGATTTCATCAATTAAAATAAATGATGTAGATGTTTCTGAATATTTGTTGACTATATATGGCGAGGAATCTGTTATTGACTCTATTGAGAGTGTTCCTGTGACTATAGATATTACTGGTCAGGGTAATAATGGATCTAAAGCTTATAATGTTACTATTTCAAAACCATCTGGTGTAAGATCTATTAGTGAACCTAAAGCAACAATTAATCTAAGTTTTGGTGAAGCAAAACAAAAAGCAATAACTATTAAAGGTATTAAGACACGTAATGTACCTAATGGTTTAGTTGCAAATCTTGAATCTGCCAATGATAGTAATGTTGAGGTTCAAGTTGTTGGAGTAGAAGAAATTATTAATGCTATAGATCCAGCTACTACAGATATAGAAGCTTATGTAGATTTGACTGGTTTTGCTGCAGGTACGTATTCTGTATCTGTTGAGATAAGAGGTAATGACTCTAGACTTCAATATATAGTAACTAAGAAAGTTAATGTGGTTTTAAGTAATCAAAATACTAATTAAGACACTGAAAAGTGTCTTTTTTTATGTACATTTTTTGACACTCTTTATTTGAAATGGTAGTTAAGTGTGCTATAATACATGCAAGGTGGTTTAAATGGAAAGAAAAAAAGAAAAAATCAGGACAGCTGAGCAAGAGGAGATGCTAAAATTTGTTAGTGTTATATTAGTAGTATTAGCGTGTGTGGGGGGAATATATCTTTTAACAAGAGCTTTTGTAACAAAAGATTTGTTTAATAAAGATGAAACAAAAGAGTCTTCTAAGGTAGAAGTTAATTATAAATCTGCTATTGTAGGAAATATTATGAACAGACCATATAATGAGTATTATGTTATGGTTTATGATACTACATCTGAAGCTGCAAGCGAGTTGTCTACTGTGATAACTAATTTTGAAAATAGGACTGATGAAGCAAAACTTCATATGTATATTGTAGATTTACATAATAAGTTGAATGCGGATTTTTATAATCCTGAAAAAGAGAATAAAAAAGCTACTGGTGTATCTAACTTTATGTTTGGAGATAGAACTTTATTAAAGATTAAGGGTGGCAAAGTTGAAAAATACATAACAGATTTGGCAAAAATAAATGAAGAATTAAATCCTAGTAAATAGGATTTATTTTTTTAACTGTGTATTATTTGGGAATATACGTGTTATAATATAAATGGTGGTAAAGATGGCTAAAGAAACTAAAAATATGTTAGTAAAGAAAAAGAAGGATAAGAAGGCAGAAAGAAAAAAAACGGATAATTTTAAATCAGTGCTTTTTAACAAGAAACATTCGCTATTTGATTTGTTATTTTTTGTTATAATTGTTGCTATTGCATCAATTTTATTGACTAGTCAATATGTTGTTCACCATTATAAGAGTCGAGGAGTGTTATGTGGTTCTAATATTTCTAAGAATAAAGAACTTAATGAATTCAGTGCGGTTTATCAAGAGGTTATTGATAATTATTATGAAGAGGTAGATAAAAAGAAACTAGTGGAGGCTGGAATTAGCGGAATGTTAAATTATCTAGAAGATGTTTATTCCATTCATATGAACAATGATCAGTCTGACAGTTTTGATGATAATTTGGAAGGATCATATCAAGGTATTGGAATAATGTTAATTGAAAACGAAATTCTTGAGGTTTATGATAATTCTCCGGCTGAAAAGGCCGGCTTGAAAAAGGGAGACTTGGTTAAAAAGATTGGCGATACTGAGATAACTAAAGATAATGCATATGAGGAAGTTCAAAAGATTAAAGATAACTTGGGCAATAAATTGAAGATAACGGTTGAACGAGATGGCAAAATAATCGAAAAGGAATTGGATGTTAAGAAAATAAATTTGCCTATTGTTACTTCTAATTATGTTAATATCAATGCTAAGACTATTGGCTATATTAAAATTAGTTCCTTTACTAATAATTCATATGAACAATTTAGTGAACAATTAACTAAGTTAGAGCAAGATAATAAAATTGATAGTTTAGTAATTGATGTTAGAAATAATGGCGGCGGATATTTGGAACAAGCAGCTGATATTGCATCTCTTTTTGTTGAAAAGGGGAAAGTAATCTATTCGCTTCAAGATAAAAAAGGGACTAAAGATATAAAGGATTCAACAAAAGAACATCGCAAATATAGTATTGTTGTATTGGTTAATAATTCCACTGCTTCTGCTGCTGAAGTTCTAACTGCTTCCTTGAAAGATAATAATAATGCTTTAATTGTAGGTGAAAAGACTTATGGTAAAGGCAAAGTACAATCTACTAAAAAATTGGATGATGGTACAACACTCAAATATACATCTTCAAAATGGTTAAGGCCTAATGGTGAATGTATAGATGAAAAGGGATTGATTCCTGATTATGAAATTGAACAAAAAAATGAAAAAGACAGTCAATATGAGAAGGCAATAAGTTTATTAAAATAAAGTACTAATGAAAATTGGTACTTTTTCAATTTATTTTTTTATAGTATAATGGATTGCGAAAGCGTGATTTGTTTTGAAAAGTATAAAAAAAGGAGATAAATTAAAGATTTATTGTTACAAGCATGATGGTTCCTTAGAACACACTTCAAATGAAGCGATAGTTATTGAAGAGAATGATGAAATGCTAATCTGCGGTAATGGAAAGACCAAAATTACTGAAAAGGATGGCAGAAGTCATATGACCAATGAACCGGCGATTTTATTTTTTTATAAAAAGAATTGGTTTAATATAATTGGTCAATTAAAAAAGCATGGCTTGTATTATTATTGTAATGTTGCTTCACCATATGTAATAGAAGACGATATTATTAAGTATATTGATTATGATTTGGATTTGCGAGTATTTCCTGATGGTGGATTTAGGGTTTTAGATAAAAATGAGTATAATTATCACAAAAGGATCATGGGTTATTCTGAACAATTAGATGCTGTTATAAAATATGAGCTATCAAAATTAATTAATATAAAAAAGAGTGGAACTGGTCCATTTGAGCCTGGTATAGTTCAAAATTATTATGAAAAGTTAAAAAAAATGAAAAAAAGTTAATTTTTCCTTGAAATTAACTTTTTTTTATTATATACTTGGAAAGAACGTGGTCAAAATAGCCAAATGTTCCTTGTAAAATAATGAATTTATCTTTTTTAACAAATAATGAAAGAAAAAGTTGACAAAGGTAAATAGATTTGTTATATTACTAGTGCGTTCAGCGAAAAATCGAAGCTGAAGGCAAGAAAGATCTTTGAAAACTAAGTAAAAAAGTCAAATTGAGTAGCTTTGTGATCAAATTAACTTGAAATTAATGAATTTTT
>JAEEGL015390891.1_pt1 | contig 14222 bp, 6 predicted proteins | sample 9134231 | NCBI WGS metagenome assembly JAEEGL01 (sample SAMN16246548, study PRJNA631951) | gut metagenome | biome: gut microbiome; feature: rumen; material: fiber-attached | host: Bos | place: Iran: Karaj | collected 2018-10 | reverse complement strand
CGGAAGAGATAAAGGAAAACGCGTTTTATAAGTGCAACTTAACTTCTCTAAATATAAATAAAGAACTTTCCGTGTTTAACGCGCCCGCTTCCGCGCCGGAACTGACGGAGTATACCGTGGAAGAAGGAAACGCCTACTTTGTTTCTCGGGACGGCGTTTTGTTTACCGACGAGGGGAAGACCCTTTATCGGATGCCGCTCGGAAGAAGCGGAGAGTACGTCGCGCCTTCCGGTACGGAAACCGTTTATGACTTCGCATTCACGAAGAGCGCCGTGCAAAAGATATCTTTCCCCGCGTCCGTGACGGAGATCGGACATTTTGCTTTTTCCGAGTGCGTTAATCTCACCGAAGTTTCTTTTGCGGAAGGAAGTAAACTCGAAAAAATAGAAGGTTCGGCCTTTTCTCGCTGTTTTTCGCTGAAAAAACTGGTGTTGACGGGCAGGGTGCCGCCGCAAACGGAAAGCGGCGTTTTCGATTCTTGCATTACCGGTTTTACCGTCGTCATACCTGCGTATACGGGCGGTCTGTACGAGGCATTGTGGCCGTTTTGTGCCGATTCTTTTTCGGCAACGGGCCCGGCGGCGGAACTTTTTGAGGTCGTTTTCGATTCTCAAGGCGGTTCGGCCGTGGCCAAAGTGCGCGGGGCTTATTGTTTGGAAGAACCGCAAGTGACGCGCGAAGCGGAGAGCACCGGTGAATACTATGTTTTCCTCGGTTGGTACGACAATCCGGAAGGAACGGGGAAGAAGATCTCTTTCCCGTATGCTATAGAAGAAGATATCACCCTTTACGCGGCGTGGGATATCGGTTTTTATACCGATCCCGATCATACCGACTCTTGACAGAAAAACAGATATATGTTATTTTATAACATATAGGATGGTGTAGATGAAAAAAAAGGTTTTGTGGACGCTCATTCTTGTTTTGACGGCGTGTATGCTTTTGCTTGCCGTAGGTTGCGTCACGACCGATAATTCTTCCACCGGCGAAAAAGCGCCTAAATCTCTTTCAGTCACCCAAAAACATGAAGGTAATTATATCATCGGCGAAGACATCGACCTGTCGGAAATAAAGTTTGTCGTTAAGTATACCGACAAATCGACGGAGACCGTAACTTTGACCGATATTATGATCTCAGAAAAGGACAGGGAAAAGTTTTTCGTCGTCGGCGTTCATACCATCACCATTTCTTATCTCGGTCTTACGACCCCTCTGCAAATAGCCGTATCGGAAAAAGAAGAAACGTCCGTTTTTAAGGCGACGTTCTTTTCTCTCGGCGGTACGGACGTAGAAGCGATCCGGACGGACGTTATCAGCGCTTTTCCCGTGCCGGAAAGAGACGGATATATCTTCGACGGATGGTACGTCGGTATTAACTTCAGCGATATCAATTCCGATACCACTTTCTCGGGCAACCGCGCAAGAGAGCCCTATACTTTAACGCAAGACACCTCTTTCTACGCCAAATGGCTGGATAAAAGAACTTGTACCGTTACTTTCGTTTGCGACGCGGATATCATGCTACCGATGCCCGCCGACTGGAATACCCGCACCGAGGAAGAACGTTTGCACCTCGGCGACGTGCTCGTTTCTTATACAAGGGATGAAAACGGATCGATCGTTTCGCAGACCGTTTCTCGCCAAGGTAGGGGTTTGGTGACTTTGCCCGTAGACAGAATACTTTGGGAAGAAAGGAACCCCGTCGATCTCATGCAGCCGGGCGATACCGTCGCGCGCTTTCAACAGGACAAAGAAAACAATTATATCGGTATGTTGGTTTCCCGTAAGGACGCTGTTTTGTCCGACCATTCCGTTCATTACGGAGAAAAATTCGATGTGGACGGCTATTCGCTTCCGAGCGAAGACGCCGACGGACACAGCATTTTTATCGAAGGAAAGAAGTTTATAGAATGGAACGTTACCAACGGTAACGCCAATAAGGTGACCATCGACCTGCTCGTCAGAGCCAGTTTCCAGACGGAAAAATGTACCGTTTCCATTTATTATTTCAACAGTAACAACGAAGAGATTAACGTTGACCATACGTACGATTACGGCACGTTGTTCGCGTACGGTTCTTATACCATGCCGACCAAAGAAGGGTACACGACGAGCTGGGTCGTTTATTACAACCACAGCAAAAAATACGTCTGCCCCAACTGCGGCTATACCGAAACGACCGATCATCTGAACAATACTCTCTGCAAGGCTTGCGCCGAAGCTGAGATGCAGGAGACCGGTTTTGAAAAGATGCCCGACGAGTCCGGTTCGATCATTCTTACCGAAGAATACACGTTGATACAGCCTTATCACGTGATCAATACGTACGATATCGTCATTCAGAACGGCGTTCCGGATCAAACGCAAGAGGCGCTCCGTTCCGGCAATATCCAAATGGAGTACGTTTACGAAGACAGTAACGCCAAAAAGTATTTCTCCGTGGATTGGAATACGTCGTTCGATTATACGCTGTATACGCAAGATCCGAAATTGAATACGCCGGCGGCCATCAGCGACGGTTATTCTTCTCAATGGTGCTACGTAATAAGAGACGCCAACGATAAGCAAGTATGGTATAACGGCAAAGGACAGATATGGTCGGACGCCGAAGAAGCCTTTATGGAGCCGGAACGTCCGGAAGGTGAGGCGGAAAACTATTGGATACTCCGCGACGCCCAAGGCGACTATATCGCCACGATCAGAAGCGGTATCGCCACGGAGATCAAAGGTTCCGTCAACTTGTACGCCAAATACCTGAAAAAAGACCGCGTCGTCAATCTCCGTCGTGAATACGAAAGCGTACGCGGCGTCATGGTACGCCTGACCATTCCGTTCTACGATTCTTTCAGCATGTATGACCCCGCTTCGTACGCCGAGCCGAGCAGATACGCTTTCTCGCCCGACCGTTTGCAGGAGAGCGATCCCGCGCCGGACCCGATCATCCGCGACAAACTCGCCGTTTACGAGCAGGTGCGCGTATACGAATTGTATCTGGCCAAACAGCGTTACGAAACGTTGAAATCGATGATAGCGACCTATTCTTTCTCGGAAGAAAAGCAAAAAGATTTCGTTAAGTTCTTCGTTTGGATGTCTTTGAACGCCGAAGATATGGCGCTTATGAACTCGCTGTGCGCAAGCGGCGGTGGTTCCGGGACTTACGACGTGGTGCGTTTGCAGACGGCCGTGGAAAACTATTTCGGCACGAGAGTTTATTTCTCCGACAACTTTACCGAAATCTTTACGGCGTATCATACTATGAACAACAATTACGACGATCTGTATACTCTCGAGGGGAGAGATGTATTGATTTCTTTTTATAATTCTTACGCGCCGCGTTTGAAGGATTACGGATTGGGTTATGAAGGGGATATCTTCGCTCGCGATATCTCGTTCGATGATTTCGATTTGGATGATTGCCGCCTGGCCTATCTGTACTATCACGATACCGCCGGGTATAAGTTCTATTATCGTCAATTCGACCGTTCGGCAGAGAATATGCTGAATTTCGTTCACGCCAAAAACTATCGTTACGACTATCTCGGTCTGTACCTTTCCGATACCATCACGTACGCGCAATACGCCGTGTACGAACGTTATAGATCGGTTTACGAGCAATACAGATACAACAGCGGTTATTTGTACTATTGCGCCGGATTGGAAGGGCAGGAAAGCGACGATATGCGTTTGATCCGGTTGTGCATTACGTCCAAAGAGAGCATTGCCAACTTCTATTATTACACCGATACCAACCTTTCTTTGCAACGGATGGCAGATTTCTACAACGTGGCTGCCGGAGAAGAGGATTGGTCGATCGAGTGGTACAAAACGGCGGAAATGAACGTCGCCGGCAAGGTCAATTTCGTCAACGAGGTCATTACGGTGATCGACGATACCAACTTGTACTGTAAAGATATCGACAATCGTCGGTACGAACTGACTTTCTATTATGATTATGATTTCGTAACGGGCACGTACAACGAAGTGGAAGTCTTCGAATGCGCCGGCGTAGAAGAAGTCGTCCTTTCCGACAATTACAGCAGCGGCGTGCTCCGTACGAAAAACGGCGTTGTTCTCAGCTATGATTTCATCGGTTGGTACGATGTTTCTTATCACGAATATCTTGTGACGGGCTACCGCGGCAACGGCCTGCGTCTGACGTCGTCCCACACCGAAAACGTGACGTATTACGCCCACTATTCCTGCGTGACTACGTACACGATCAAGATTTCCGACACCACGCAGTCCATGGCGTACTCCGGTCTCGATAAGTACAGCGACGGCTATGCCGTAGAAGAAAACACCATCGAATACAATCTCCCCGCCGGAACGATCCTGTCCCTTGCGGAGATATATAAAGGTATCCGGATCGGCGAAACGACTGCCGTTTCCGGTCAGGAATACTATCGTCAAAAACGCTACGTCGATTATTACGAAGCGTATTACGACGATACCAACCCGCTTTCTTTGTATAATTCGTTCGGCTTTACGATCGCGCAATGCCGCGAACTTATCGCGCAGTATCAGGCCTCGATACTGAAGTATCAGAACGTCCTTGCCGCCGTCAAAAAGCACGAGTATTCTTCTTACGAAATGAACGACTACGTCTATTATCTGACGAAGTATTCTCAGGTTTCCACGAAAACGGGCGACGGATATATCGCAGACAGACGTGCTTTCGTTTCGAACTTTATCGCATTGCTCGCCGAACTGTCCGAAAACAACTTCATCGACGTATCGACGTTCACGTCTGACTTTACCGATTATCTCATTCACACCGAAGAATATAAAGATTCTACCGGTCTTGCTTCTTTGCAAATGGATGAATGGGACGTTTATTACAAAAATTATTACACGCTCGAAGGGGGCGTTTACGTTCCCGTTGCCGAAGGCGCCGACTTCGACAGAACGATACGGTATTATACCTATCTCGTCACCACAGACTATGAGTACGATTGTATTCTCAGTTCGATTTTGGAACAATACGTTCTGTTCCTGGAAAAATTCGACGAATATAAGGCCAACCGTGACACCTACGTGATGCAACCCAAGCACTTGTATCTCGACTCGATGAACGACATCAACGCCGCCGCCGATTACGACTACGAAGGCGCCGGAGAAATGAAATACAACTTCATCAACTGGTATCTCGATTCCTCTTACAGCACCGTATTTTTGGATGCCTACGAGGACGAATATTACCTCGCCGACGACGAAGCTTACCTTGACAGCGTTGCTTGGTCGGGAATGTATTCTCGTTACAGTATCTTTACGCCGGGCGTCGGATTCAGCGCCGCGGGCAGCTCTTATTCGTCGACGCAGAGTTATTATCTCTACGATAAAGATTCTTTCTACGCCGCCGCGTTTGCTTCTTTGTGCGTATCGACGTGGACGAGCGACCACGAAAACTTCTTCACCTATAACGCCGCTTTGCGCCGTTACGAACCGGCGACGGACACCTATGACGCGAGCGCGACCTATTACAGCAAATACAAGGACGTCACCACCGTGATCTCCACGCGCCTTGCCGGCGGTTGGGAGGCAAACAAAGCCAAGTATTACATTAAGAGCGGCGACACGTTCGTTAAGGTGACGGGCGAATATGACGCGGGACAGCATTATTACGCGTCGTCCGCCATGTATATGTCTCTCGTCGTCAGCAGAGATATCGTTTTGTACGCCAAATGGATGGATATTTCCCGCGGTAGCGAAGGTCTTGTGTACGAACTCGTTACCGACGATACGAACGGAGAAAAAGCCTTTGTCGTCGTCGACTACGTTAATAACGCGGAAAGCCGTCAGGCCGGTTATTACGCCACTTCCGAACAGTATTATTACGTCACTGCCAACGATAACGGTATGATCCCGGAGATCATCGCGCAAGAAAACGAAATGATAGAATTGCAGATCCCCGCGACCATTTCCTCCTATCGCGAAGCCACCGCGCTCGCCGCAAGTGTGTATGCGGGCGGCAGATGGGCGACGGAATATTCCGACTTCCTTGTCTATAACACGGTCAGCTTCAGCTACGAGCCCGCGGGCCGTACGTACAATTCCAACACGGTGTATTACGACAAAAACAGTTCCGTCATATACCCCGTCATCGGTATCAGAAAGAACGCTTTGGATCGGTACAAAACGCATATCAATATCGTCAACTTACCGCTCAACCTGTACTTTATCGAAGAAGGCGCCTTTAACCTTTGCCCGGTAGAAAACTTTACCAGAGCGAAACCGAGAACTTCGGAAACGGAACTCGATTACGTCGTCCTCGATATCAATTCCGACGAGAAAGGCATAGCGCTGTATCAGCAAGACGCTTTCGATCACGTGCTGATAAGCAGAGAAGGATACATCTATTCTTACCCGACTGCCAACACGTTGATCGCCTATGCTGTCGCAAACAGTTCGTACGTAAGTTATACCGTCTGCGTCGGCACGAAGGTGGTAGGGGACTATGCTTTCAGAAATAGCTGTCTGACGAGCATCGAACTCCCGAACACCGTTCAGAGGATCGGAAAGTACGCCTACAATAAAGCCGCGATCACTTCCTTCTACGTTTATGCGTCCATCGTTGAGATCGGCGAGTACGCCTTCTCGCAATGTCTGTCTCTTTCCCGTGTCATAGCGGAAAACGAAGCGTCGCTCATGTTTATCGGCAAAGACGCCTTTGAAGGAACGGCATGGTTCCGCAATCAAAAGGGTATCGTAAAATTGACTTGGCTCAGCGGCGGAGCGCAAACGGGCGCCATTATCGGCTTTAACGTGGCTACCGGCGGTGGTTTCGCGAACTATGACAAGACCAACGACGAATATACCGTTTATGACGAATCGGGCGCCGTTTCCGCAACCGGAAACTATTATGCCATCACGAGCGGCAACGATAAGATCATGTTCGAGTGCACCAAGAACGACTCTAACCAAGTCACCGCGGTAACGCTCCACGGCGTGATCATCGGCACCAAGGTCGTAACGATCGCCGACTACGCATTCGACGTCAAACTGGGCTTCAAAGAGTTCTTTATTTCCGCGCAAAACCTGCGCTATATAGGAAACATGGCTTTTAAGGATTGTCCGCTTCTCGATAAGATCACCTTTGACGGTGCGACCGCGGGCGTGAATATGGGAGACGACGTGTTCTCCGGTAAAGGCGCGTCTTCCTTGACCGTCGTGGATGCTTCCGGCCTCGTACGCGCAGGTAATAACTGGAGCGCATACGCCGAAATCATTCGATAATAGATAAAAAAATCATAAAAAAAGACCCGATCTTATCGGGCCTTTTTTATTATTGTTTTTCGAACGATTAGTTGAAAGCCTTTCCGTTGCAGCCGAGCACGTTGACGAGTTTGTGACGAACGATGTCGGTAACAGCTTGTCTGGCGGGTCCGAGGTACTGACGGGGATCGAAGTGAGAGGGGTTCTCCTTGAAGTACTTACGGATGGTGGCGGTAACGGCCATACGGATATCGGAGTCGATGTTGATCTTGCAAACGGCCATGGTGGCAGCCTGACGGAGCATTTCTTCCGGTACGCCTCTTGCGCCGGGCATATCGCCGCCGTATTCGTTGATCTGTTCGGTCAGATACTGAGGAACGGAGCTGGCGCCGTGCAGAACGATCGGGAATCCGGGCAAACGCTTGCCGACTTCTTCGAGGATGTCAAAACGGAGTTTCGGCTCGCCCTTGAACTTGTAAGCGCCGTGGCTGGTACCGATGGCGATAGCAAGGCTGTCGACGCCCGTTCTGGTAACGAATTCTTGGACCTGATCGGGATCGGTATAGCTGGAATCCTTTTCGCTGACGTTTACGGCGTCTTCGACACCGGCAAGACGTCCGAGTTCGGCTTCGACAACTACGCCGTGATCGTGAGCGTATTCGACAACGTTTCTCGTGATCTTGATGTTTTCTTCGAAGCTATGTTTGGAAGCGTCGATCATGACGGAAGTGAAACCTTTGTCAACGCAGTCTTTGCACAGTTCGTAAGTGTCGCCGTGGTCAAGGTGCAGACAGATCGGCAAACCGCTTTCTTCAACGGCAGCTTCTACCATTTTGGTAAGATAAATGGGGTTGGCGTACTTTCTTGCGCCGCTGGAAACCTGAAGGATAAGGGGAGCCTGTTCCAACTTGCCGGCTTCCACGATACCTTGAATGATCTCCATGTTGTTCACGTTGAACGCACCGATAGCATATCCGCCTTCATAGGCTTTCTTAAACATTTCGGTAGATGTTACTAATGGCATAAAAAACCTCCAAAGTTTTTAATTACCCATATTATACAACTTTCTTTTCTTTCGGTCTATCGTTTTTTGTCATTATTTTTTTCTTTTTTCGTCGATGTTGCCCGTTTTGTAGCGTAGGAAACATAACTTTGTTCCTTTCTCTTTTGACAGCGAAACAAATTTACTATATAATATGGATATATGATAAAAGACGGTGAAAGAACGGACGATTTGGAATATAAAGGACTGCGTGTTTTGCAGCATCCCGACGGTTATTGCTTCACGTCCGACAGCGTTTTACTTGCCAATATATGCCGCATAAAAAAGGGCGACCTCGTGTGCGATCTGTGCACGGGTAGCGGCGTCGTAGCCTTGCTTGCGTCCGCAAAATACGACCCGAAAAAGGTGGTAGGGGTGGAAATCCAGCCTCGCCTTGCCGACATGGCGAAAAGAAGTGTGAAATTGAACGGCTACGAGGACAGAGTGGAAATCGTTTGCGCGCCCGTACAAGGCGTGGAAAACGTGTTGGGGCACGGCAGTTTCGACGTCGTTCTTTGCAATCCGCCGTATGCGCCCGCCGAAAAAAAAGACGAATACACGGAAGAGGAGATATGCAAGAGCGAAGCGAAACTGACTTTGGAAGAAACTATCTCTTCGGCAAAAAAATTATTGAAATTCGGCGGTTCTTTCTTTATGGTGCATAAAGCGTACCGGCTGACTGACGCCGTTTGTTTGATGCGTCAAAATCATATCGAACCGAAAAAATTATGGCTGATCCAGCCCAAAAAGAGTAAAGACGTCGATTCGTTCGTGATCGAAGGAAAAAAGTACGGCAAGCCGAGCTTGCTCGTGCCGTCTCCCATCGTCGTCTATAACGAGGACGGATCGTATACCGAACAAGCACGGAGGATTTACGGAAAATGAGCGGTATTTTGTATTTGGTAGGCACTCCTATCGGTAATCTCGGGGATATTACCTTTCGCGCCGTGGAGACGCTGAAAAACGCCGATATCGTCGCATGCGAGGATACGCGCCATACTCTCGGCCTTTTGAACGCGCTTTCCGTCAAAAAACCTTTGATGAGCTACTATAAGCAGAAGGAAAAAGAGGGGAGTCAAAAGATACTTCGACTGCTCGAAGAGGACAAAAACGTCGCTCTCGTCAGCGACGCGGGTATGCCGTGCGTCAGCGACCCCGGCGCGGTCGTGGTAAAAGAAGCCAAAGAAAGAGGATATACGGTGACCGTCGTTCCCGGGCCCAACGCAGCTGTTTCCGCCGTGGCGCTGTGCGGGATAGAGACCGGGTTTACTTTCGTCGGTTTTTTGCCTGAAAAGAACAAAGAAAGAAAAGAACTGCTTGCCTCTTACGCGGATTCTCCGTTCCCGCTCGTTTTTTACGTCGCGCCGCACGATCTTTTGAAGACGGAAAGTTATCTTTTCGATCGGCTTGGGAAAAGAAAGTTTTTCGCCGTGAAAGAGATCACCAAGATATACGAGGACGTGACGGAAGGAGAACTCGGCGCCGGCGCTTTGCCGGAGGACCCGAAAGGGGAATACGTTTTGATCGTCATGCCGAAAGAGAAAAAAGAAGCGACGGACGAAGACATCCTGACCGAACTGAAAGCGGAAATGGCCCTCGGCATCGACAAAAGATCGGCCGTTATCGTGACGGCGAGGATGCTCCGCGTTTCGGAAAACAGAACATACAAATTATCTCTTACCCTATAAAACGCGACAAATAAAACAGGCGAATACGCCGCCGAAAAAATTGGCGATAAGGGCGATCGGCACGGCGCCGTACGTCTTTTTGTCTTTGGACTTCGACAGGTAGATCGCCGCGATATAAAAGACGGTGTCGGAGCAACCGGAGATGACGGAAGCGCACCTCGCCGCGTACGTATCCACGCCGTGTTCGGAAAAAATTCTTTCCGTCAAAACGAGACTTCCGCTACCCGAAAGTGGGCGTATGAGTACCAATTCTATCACTTCTTTAGGAATGCCTATTGTGGCAAACGGTTTTTCGAGCAGCGTGCAGACCTTGTCGCTCAGGCCGCTTCTGTAAAAAATTTCACACATAATGAAAATGCCGATCAGGTACGGAAGGATGGATACAGTCAGTTTGATCGACTCTTTTGCGCCGGCGATAAAACCGTCGTAGACCGACACTCTTTTCAATGCGGAAACAACGATGGTCAGAAGCAGGACGGCGGGGATAAAATATTTCATTTTACGAAAAATTTTACAAGGAGCATCCCGCATGCCGTTGTGACAACGGTGGAGAGGAGAGTGGGCAGAATAATATCCGTCGTCGCACCGTAAGAACTGCGGAGCGCTACGATCGTCGTGGGAATGAGTTGAACGGACGTAGAATTGACGACGAGGAGCATCGCACGGTTTTTCTTCTCCGTTATTTCTTCGATCGCGAGCATTCCCGCAGGCGTTCCCGCGCTGCCCATGCCGAGGAAGTTGGCCGAAAGGTTGACGGCGAGATGGGTATAGCACTTTTCCGATTCTTTCGGGAATATCATTTTAAGCAGCGGTCGGATCTTTTTCGATAAAAAGGCGTCGAAACCCAATTGGGTCCACAATTCGAGGACGGAAAGCCATACGGCGTAAACGGAAAACAGTTTGACTGCGAAATTTAAGCCGTTTGCCCCGCCGGAGATCAGAGAAGACAGCGTGTCTTCCGGCGCGGTAAAGGTAAGAACGGACAATCCGACAATGAGAATGAGTGTAAAAACGGCGTTCACGCTACAAAGTATATGCGCGCGGGTTTTCTTCATGATGCAACGAAGCGCCGTCTTAAGAAAAACGGCGCTTCATTGAAAAGAGGGAATGAACGAATCGATTGGTTACTTTTTTATCTGTTTTAACGATACCATAGACACATTATATAAATCTTAAAGGATATATTTTACCCTGAATTTACGAAAAAATATAATCTTAATTTTTATATATTTTTTTGCAGAAATGAAATTGCATTTTGGAGAGAAATTAATAAAATATGTTTGTTTATTTGCAAATACTGACAAAACAAACTGTACATGTTTTTTTTGGAATGATGTAAAAACAATTGATTTCTACATGTTTTTTTAGCAAAAACGTTAAAATATATTTGAGTATTGCAGATGTATTTTTCGGCGGTGAAAGTTCCGATATAAGCAATAAAGCGTCGTTTTTCAACGACGCCTTATTGCAAGAGGGAACGAATGAATCGAATGGTGACTATTCATGGTAAGGAACCACAACATCAGCTGTTTTTACCTTACGATTGGCATTATATAATGAATTTTCGGAAATGTCAACAGATATTTGAAACTAATTTCATTTTTTTCGTTCATATTAAGTTTATTTTTAGCTCCGACGCCCGAAAGAGAAAGCGAGAGCATTTTTTTTGACCCAATCTCGCGCGCGGGTATTGCAAATAATTTTTTTTTATTCTATAATATCAATAATATCCCTAATCGGAAAGAACGGAGTGTCTGCCCGCATGAGAGCGAAAAAGCTGATTTTATTTTTGACTGTGTTGCTGCTACTGGTTTTGGTCGCCGCTTGTACGACCAAGATGGTAACGGTTTCTTTTTATGCGGACGGTGAGCTGTGTCGTGAAGTCAGAGTCGAGAAAGGCAAAAAAATAGACTATGACGAAATCCCCGCTGTTCCGGAAAAGCCCGGCTACAAGGGCGTATGGTCGGACGCCGCTTTGGATGATGCAGTTGACAGCGACTTGCGTATTGACGCCGTTTATACCATCAACAGTTATACCGTGACCTTCCGCGCTGACGGAAAAGTGGTTGCGACCCGTACCGTCACGATGGGCAAAACCGTTTCCGACGTGCCCGCCGTTCCGGAAAAAGCAGGGTACACGGGCGCATGGAGCATTTCGAGCGAGTCTTTTGCTTCGCTTAATTCCGATACAGTCGTCGACGCTGTTTATACGAGAAACGCCGTCACCGTTACGTTCTACAAGAGCACCTTTACTTATAACGTGGCGCGTGTTACCGCCGGCGACAATGTAGAACCGAACACCTATTACGTTTTCACGGACGATTACGTCTTGACGGAGGATACGGTTTTCGTCGAGGGTAAGTCTTATTTTACGCGCACGCGCGATTATTTTGCCGTGATGGACGCCGAAGACGGCGTCGTCGTGGGTAACGTGCCCGACCCGCCCGCGCAAGACGGTTATTCCGTCAAATGGATGAAGATCAATCCCACGCCTACGGGCGATATTCTGACAACTCCCGATTTCAATAACGTTACGGAAAGCATTTCCGTCGTGGCTTATCCTTTCATCACGATCTCTTTGGTGGATTCTTTCACCGGTCGGAGTTCTTCCGTCGCATACGACATCGGAGAAACGGTACAATCCGTCCGTCCGCTGTCCGCTACGCTGACCGACTACGAGTTTTATTCCTGGTATTTGGACGAAGATCTGAAAACGCCCGCGTCTTTCCCCTGTCTTTTTACGCGTAATACCACTTTGTACGCCAAATGGATCGGCACCCGTGCGACCGACGGCGTTGTGATCACCGGCGGCAAAGTCGTCGGTTATAACGGATCGGCGACCGAAGTATATATTCCCATGAAGTATTCGGAGGGAGAGGAGTCGGCGTACGTTACCGGTATTTCCGCTTCCGCATTCAAATACACTCCCGTCGTATCCGTCAGCATTCCCGCGACGGTGACGGAGATAGCCGATTCCGCATTTTACGGTTGCGCCTCTTTGCAGTCCGTTATCTTCCCGGACGGTAACTACGTCCGGACCTACGGAGAAAATGCTTTCCGCGGTTGTTCGGCGCTCAGGAATTTCGGCTTTTCGGAAAAAACGGAACGGATCGGCGGCTACGCCTTTTACGGTTGTTCCGTATTGCAGACCGTTACCGGATTGGAAAGTAGCGCTCTCGATAAAGCGGAACGTTTTGTCTTCAGCGGTTGTTCTTACGTTACTGCGTTATCTTTGCCGAGAATAAAAGTCATCGAAGAAAGGGCGTTCTCCGGTATGACCGCCGCAGCGATCACTTTTGCCGATCCTTCTTCGATAGAACGCGTCGGTAGCTTCGCTTTTGAGAATTGTAAAAAGTTTTCCGGCTTTCTTTCTTCCAATCTGAGAGAGATCGGCGAGTCCGTTTTCAGCGGTTGTCCCTCGCTTACGTCGGTGACCGTTTTCGGCACCTACAAGACGCCCGCTCTTTTCGGTAAAACGGCTCCGGCGACGGAAGATGCGGCTTCTTACTATTCCGTTACGATCGGCGCCGACACGTATTACATCCCGAAAGCGCTGTACAGCGTTTTGATCATTCCCACGCAGACCGGCACGGTCTTGACGGATGTTTTATACGATTGTTACACGGTCAAGAGCGTGCAATTCGCCGGAAACGTAAAAACGATTTCTTCTTACGCTTTCCGGTTGGAGCACTATACGCCGTCAGCCGCGCCCTTTAACGTGACTTTGCCGAGCAGTCTGGAGACGATCGAAGGCAGCGCCTTTTTGACCAGAAACGACCTTACCGCGATAGAACTTCCCGCGACGCTCAAAGAGATCGGCGAACGCGCCTTCTACGGCATTCCTTCTCTTCGTTCCGTTACGATAGACGCGCATGACGCGCTCGAGTCGGTAGGCAGAGACGCTTTTACCGCCACGCCTTGGTATAATACGTATACAGGCGTTATCGCGCTCGGTAAAGTGGTGCTCGGTATTTCGGAAGAGTATTGCCGTAAGGCGACCTATTACGAGATTTCCGCGGATAAATTCCGTTCTTATTCTGTCATTGCTCCGTATGCTTTCGCCGGCAATACCGTTTTGCAAAAAATCACCCTCAGCGATACCATTGCTCAGATCGGCGACAATGCTTTTGCCGGTTGTACCGCGCTGAGGACGTTTGCGTTCAAACAATACGTTTCCACGTCTTCCCGTAAACTCGGGACGACCGTGCTTGACGGTTGCGATTCGTTGTTCGATCTGACTTTGTGCGAAGATATCGATATCGACTCGCTCTTTTCTTCCG
>JAEEGL012798707.1_pt1 | contig 14222 bp, 11 predicted proteins | sample 9134231 | NCBI WGS metagenome assembly JAEEGL01 (sample SAMN16246548, study PRJNA631951) | gut metagenome | biome: gut microbiome; feature: rumen; material: fiber-attached | host: Bos | place: Iran: Karaj | collected 2018-10 | reverse complement strand
TATTTAAATTATTTTTAAAAATAGAATCATCTTTTTTTTCATACTTATTTTTTTTATCTATATTAAATGTAATAAATTCATTTTTTAATTTTATTGTAAATTCAAATTTTGTTTCATATTCTTCAATATTTAATGAGTTTTTGTTTGAATTATTAATTACATGATATAAAAAATCATAACTTTCTTGAATTTTATTATATTTTTTAAATATTTGATTATTATTTAAATTTTTTAAAGAATATTTATTATAATATATAATATTATCATTATTATTTGATTCAATTTCAAAATAAATATTATTATCTTTAATATAAATATTAATTATATAATTATTTATTTCTAAAAATATTTTTTCTTTTATACTTTTGTTCAACATTTATTAATTTTTTAAATAGTTAATTTATTATTTATAAAATATTATATTTGATAATAATAGAAATTTAAATTATTATTCTATTAATAATAATAAAAATTATAAATTAAATTATTTATTTATTTTATATAAAAATTAAATTAAAAAAAAATTAATAAAAAATATAAATAAATAAATAATAATATTTAAATAATTTAAAACTAATTTTTTTAATTATATTTAAAAATATATTTAATAAATAATTATTATAATTTTATAAAATAATATATAATATATTATAAAAAAGAAAACAATTTAATTTTTTTATTTTATATTTTAAAAAACAAATTAAAACATAAAAATGAATAATTATGTTGATATTTTATATCAAAATAAATTAAAAAATATAAAAATTTTAAATAAATTTGAAGATTTTATAAATATTTGTAAAGAAAATTTTCATATATCAAATAAAAAAATAAAATTATTTGCTCGATTTAAAGATGAAAATTTAAATTCTGAAATTTCAAATGAAGACGAATATATTAAATGTTTATATAATAAGGAATTTAATGAATTTGAAATTTTGGATTTCAATTCTCAACTTAATAAAAATAAAAATATTAATTCAGATAAAATGCAAAAAGAAATTGATGATTTAAAAAATGAAATTAAAAATTTAAAAACTGAAAATTTATATTTAAAAAATGATATTAATAAATTAAGTTATTTATATGATAAATTACAAAAACAAATTGACAATTTAAAAAATAATAATAATTATGAAAATTATAGTAATAATAATAATAATAATAATTATGAAAATTATAATAATAATAATAATAATTATGAAAATTATAATAATAATAATAATGAAATTAATTATTATAAAAATAGTAATAATGAAAGTAGTAATAATGAAAATAATAATAATGAAAATAATTATAGTGATTATGCTAACAGTGATAAAAATTTTAATGAAATTAATAATAATAATAATCATCAATATATTAATTCAAATAATTCTGAATTTTATGAAAATAAAAATAATAATAGTGAAAATGAAGATGAAATTTATAATTATAATTTAAATGATTATCAAATTGAATTTATAATAGATAAAAATAATTACCCAAAAATTACAAAAGAAGAAATTTTAAATAATAATGGAATTCCATTTAATTTTAAAATAAAAAATGTTGGAAGATATCCACTTCCAAAAAACATAGAAATAACATGTGATACAAATAATGTAAAAGAAAGTATTTTTATTTATAATTGTTATATTTGTAATGAAGGTAATAGTGAAAGTCAAAATAATATGGAAATTAAAAATAGCATTAATTCTGGTCAATATCTAGATATAAAAGTAATTATTTTTTTTAAAGACAATATTGATATAAATTTAAAAGAATATTCTTTAGATATTACTTTAAAAGAAAAAGATAATAAATATATCATTTTTCAAAATAAAGCTGTTATTAAAATATATGTGATAGATAATTTTGAAAATGATAATTATAATAATTTTGATAATAATTATAATAGTAATATGAATAATAATGATTATTATAATAATAATAATAATGATTCTGAAATTAATACTAATAATTATAATTTAAAAAAAAATAATAATAATTCAAATAATAGTTCTTTTAATAATAATAATAATGATAAATAAATAAAAATATAATTTTATTCAAAATAAATTGAAAATATAGTTTTAATTTTTTATTATTAAATCGTTAAAAAAAAAAAATATATATATTTATATATTTAAAATTAAATATTATTATTTCATATGAATTAATTTTATACTAAAATTTATTTATCTTTCTAATTTTATTCATATTTTGTTATAATTATTTATTTTTTAATAATTATAAATAAAAATTAAACCTAAAAAATTTCAATTTTTTTTAATTTAATTAATATTAATTAAAAATATATTTAATTATATTTATTTTTATATTTAAGAGAAAATAAATTTAATTTTTTTCTCATATTTTTATATTGTTTTTTCTATTATTTATTATCTAAAAATTTAATAAATTTTTAAACTATTGAAATAAATTTAAATTAAATAAATATTTTAGAATAATTCATCTTTTTTGTTTCTTTTATGTCTCCAACTTCTTGGAAAAGTTTTATGTCCCATAATAGGAGAACACCCATCTTTTTCATAAACTAAAATATTTGCTCTAGAATTACTTAATAAATCAATAGAATCCATACAATTTCTTTGACTACAACCTTCAATATTAATTTTTACTTTAAATTCATTAAAATAAAACATTTTATTTAACAAAGTTTCATCATATCCCCACAAATCTTTTTTACTTAAATCAAATTTTTCTGTAAATTCTTCTAAAAATTGAATCATTTTTTCAATTCCACCAAAAATAACACCAGCACATATATCAGTATAATTTTTTTTAAGAAAATAATCTGTAGTTTCTTTTCCATAAGCATTTAATAACCATTTATAATTATTAATTTCTCCCCCAAATTTTAAACAAAATTCATTTGTATCATAATCTAAACAGTTATTAAATATTGTTAATTCATCTTTTGAAATTGTTTTAAATATGTCATCAAATATAAAAACATCATTTAAATCACTTAATATTATTCTATCTAAATTATTTTTATTTTTTTTTAAATAATCTTTTATTATTAAAAATCTTGATAAAACTATTGAATAATCTAAATAATCATCAAAATAAATAATTTCTAACTTTAAATAAGATAATAAAAGTGAAACTAATGTGTATTTATTTTTTTTAGGAATAAAACATAATAATCTTGCATTTGGAATTCCATTTTTAAAAGAATCTATAACTTTTGGAATTAAATTTAACATCATTATTTCTTTTTTAATACTCAAATATTTATATGAAAAAATTATTATATCTCTGTTTGAATTTGGAGCATATTTAAAAACTTTTCCGCATTTACCATTATAATTTAATATTAAATTATTATAACCAGGGTAATCTGAATAAGTTTTTCTTGATGAAATTAAACGAGGGTCATTACGAATATATTTAAAATTCGTGGTTCGAAGTTTTATTGGAAAAAAATATATTAAAAATAAATATATAATTAGTAATAATGGAATTGGTAAATATAAATATATTTGCATTATAATAATAATAATAATTTTTTAATTGAAAACAATTTAAAATTAAATAATAATTATTTGGTTTGTTGATATTTATTTTTTTAATTATTATAAGAAATTTTAATTAAATTTATTATAAATATAAAATATGAAAAATTTTAAAAAATAATAAAATTAATTCAAAATTTGAATTATAATAAAAAAATTTTAATATTCTATTAAAAATATTTTATTTAATTTTACATTATTAAAAATCATATAAAATATTAAATCATTTCTATTAATAATAATAAATATAAATTTTATATTACCATTTTTAATAACAAAAAAAAAATAATTATTTTTAAATATATTATTTTTTATTATTAAAATAGAAATTAATATTTTTAAAAATTGAAACAAAATTAAAATATAAAACAAACTAAAATTAAACCATGGAAAAAAATGATGAATATTTTAATGAACATGAAACAAATTTAATATTAATCGCATTAACATGTTCATTATGTAAAGGAATATTTCGTAATCCTTACACAATTTTAACATGTAATCACACATTTTGTGAAAAATGTTTATTTGAGAATTTCAAAAATTCAAAATGTCCAACATGTAATAATTTAATTAAAGATTTATCAGTAATTCAAAATGATAAAAAGTTAATTAATTTAATTAATATAATTTTTCCTGAATTGCTTTCTTTAAATTTAGAAGAAGGAAAAAAAATTTATTCAACATTTAAAGAAAATTGTCAAAAAGAAATTAAAAGTTTAAAACAAAACGAAGAAAAAATTAAAATTAAATTTATTCCTTTGCCAACGACTGATTATATAGAAGAAAAATTGCCTTTAATAGAAAAAAATGAATTATTATTAAGTAGAGAAACAACAATTATTGCTATTCAAAAATTTATTTTTTATAATTTATCTAAAAAAAAAAAATGTTAGTTTAAAAGACGAAAAAGAAATTATAGTTATGCAGGATGGAATTGAATGTCCTGAATCTTATACATTAAATAATATTTTTGATGAAAAAAAAAATAATGTTGTTTTATATTATAAAAAAAAAATTTAATTATTTTATATTTTATTTATATAATTATATATTTATAAAAAATTATTTAAATAATATTATTATTATAAATTATTTATCTATTTAATAAATAACATTCTTATCTATTCTTAATAATAACATTTTTCTAATTATATATTTTAAAACAAATTAAAATTTCCAAAAATTAGATAAATTTTTGAAAATATAAAAAAAAAAATAAATATAATTTATAAAATTATTAAATTATTTTTTTCTTCAAATTTTATTTATAATTATATTATTATTTTCATTATTTTCCGAATTATCACTTGAACTTGTACTTGCACTATCGCCTCTCATAATTTTTACTTCTTTTTTATTTAATTTTTGTTCATTTAATAAAGAATTTAAAGAATTTTTAATTTTTTTTAAATCATTATCAAATATTTTTTCTGTGTTTAAAATGTCTTTTTCTTTTTGAATGTAATAAACTAAATCATTATTATTATTATTATTTAAAAATTTATGTGAATAAGAATAATTTTGTTTTATATTCATATCAGTATTTAATCTATGATTATTATTATTAAACATTTTATTATTATTTTTTTGTAAATTATGATTTTTTTTATAAAGTTTTAAATGATTAATATTTAATTTAATATCATTTATTTCATTATCCATTTTATGAATTTCATTTAAAATATCGAATTCTAAATCTTTTAAATTTTGTAAATTTTCATGTAAATTTTTATTTTTTTCAATAAAATCATGAAAATTATCTAATTTTTTTTTTTTGGCATTTTCGAAAAAGTTTTTACTATGAACTTTATTAGAATAATTATTTTCAAGACATTTTTTTAAATATACAACAACTTCTTCAAGATCATTTATAGATATATTATCTCCATAAGAGAGTACATCTATTATATATTCTTTAATGATAAAAAGAAGTTGTTGTAATGAATTTTTTTTTTTAAATATTTTTGTTCCATTTTCGAATTTGACTGTTTTTGGTAATTTTACTGTTTTTGATTTTTTATTTCTTTTTCTTAAAATACTTTTTTTGTCCATTTCTAAATAAAAAAAAATTTTTTATAATAATTATTTTTTAGATATTTTTTAATATAATTAATTGATCTTAATAAATAATTTATTAATTTGATTTATTTAAATAAATTATTTTTTTTATTTTTGAATTTTATTTATTTTTTATTTTATTTTAGTTAAAAATTATTTTTTTATTAATAATAATTTTGTAAATAATTTTTCTTTTTAATAATAAAAAATGAAATCAAAAAGTTCAAAAAAAAATCGTTCAAATGAGAAAAAAAAAACACAAAAATTAAAAATTAATAAAAATCTTTCAAAAGAAGATAATAAAATATTAGAAATTAATGATCATACTAAGCATGAAAATAATGAAGAAAATGAAATAAAAAAAGAAGAAAAAGAAGAAGATAAAAATATAATAAAACCAAGAGAAGATTTTTTAAAGAAAAAAATTAATGATATGAAAATAAACAAAAATATTCTAAATGGAGTTTCAAATGGTCTAAATCAGCAATTAAAATATATTGAAGATGATATAGATGATAATCAAATTTTAATAACTGAAGTTTCAAAAAATTTAAATAATTTAATTAAAAATGATAATAATAATAATAATAAAAATAATCAATTAAATTTAATCGAAAAAAAAAATTATTTACATATAATAAAAGAACTAAATAAAAATAAACTTTCTTTAGAAAAAAATTTATTAAAATTAGAAGAAAGTGAAAAATTATTAAATAATGAATTATATTCATCTTTAGACAAACAAAAAAATTTAATAGATGAAAACATAAAAGAGGAAAAATTAAAAAATATTAAGAAAAAAAAACAAGTAATAAATGAAAGAATTTCAAATATAAATTTAGAATTAAATTCTTTAATTTCAAAAGATTTTATAAATAATAAAGAAACAATATTAAAAAAATATATAGAAAATTTCGAAAAAGACAAAGAAAACGCAGAAAAAAAAATTAAAGAATTTAAAAAACAAAGTGAAAAACTTAAAATAAAATATGATAATGATATAAATAAAATAATAGACAAAAGAAATAAAGATTTTGAAAATAAAGAAGAACAAATTTTATTAGAAAAAAATGATTATTTAAAAAAATTAAAAGAAAAAGAAAAAGAACTTCGTTTAAAACGAAAAGAAAAAAATAATGAAATAATAAATAAATACAAATCATTTAAAACTGAAAAAACAAAAAGTTTAAAAAATTATTTTTTTATTAAAAGCGAAGATAAATTTCAATTAAAAGAAAATATTTTATTAAAAAAAGAAAAAAATAAAAGAAAAGAACATATGAGACATATAACATCAGAAGAAATAAAAGAATTTTCAGATAAATTTGAAAAATTTAAAAACGAAAAAAATATTGAAAATAATGAAAAAATTAAATTACTACAAAAAGATTGGAACAATAGAAAAAAATTATTACCAAAATTTGTTTCAAATTTTCAAAAAAATTATGACAATGAAAATAAAATAAATAATTTCATAGAAAAAGAAAATAATAAAAAAAAATTATTAGAAATTAAAAAAGATTTTTGTGATAAATTACAAATTCCTCAAATAAATGAACATTTAAAATCTTTAAGAGAAGAAAAAATAAAAAATTTAACTGATCGATATTCATATGATAAAAATTACAGTAGTAATAACATTAAAAATTTAAATAAAAAACTTTTATTAAAGTTAAATGAAAATAAAAATAACTACAAATGGGAAATTAAAAATAATGAAGAAATTAAAAAAGAAATTTTATTAAAAAATGAAATTAAAAAAAATCTTATAAAAAAACCAAAAAAAATTAATCTATCTCAACATATTATTCATCCTAAAAAAAATAAAAGTGAATTACCAATTAAAAAAATTGATTATTTAACTGAATTTAGAAATAAAACAATTGAAAATGAAGAATTAAAAGAAATTAAAATTAATACAAAAAAATGGGAAAAATTATTAAAAAATGAAGATCAAAATATTATAACAAATATAAATATTGTTAAAAATAAAGCTGATTTATTAGAAGAAAAAGCTCTTAGAGAACAACAGTTATTAAAAATGAATGGAGGAATTAAAAATAATCCAATTTTAGGCCAAAAAGTTAGTAATTATTTAATAGATAGTATTGAAGCTAAATTAAGTATTTTAAAAAAATTTGCTGAAATAAATCATGAAGAAAATAATTAAATTATTATTTATTTATTTTTTTATTTTTTGTATTATTATTGAAAATATTTTTAATATAAATATAATTATTTAAAATTAAAAAATTTTTTATTTTTATTTTTATTCTTATAAAATTGTTTCATTACTATAATAAAAAATTATAAATTAAATTTTAATTATTTAAATTCTCAAAAATTTCAACAATTTTACAAATAAAAAGTGTGAAATTTCCATATTGATTTAATTCAGTTTCAAATTGAGAATAATTAAAAGAAGGAAAAGTTTCAATAATTTTATAATAATTTCCAACTAATTGAATAATTATATATTTATTTTGAACATTATTATTTTCTTCTCCAAAAATAATTTTTAAATTTCCATTATTTTTAATAATATTAATTCCACTTAATTCTTTTAAATATTTTAAATTTTCAGATAAAATATTAATAATATTTAATTTTTCATTATTATTTAAATCATTTTTATTTTGAATATTAAATTCAATTTGTTTTTTAAGTTCAATTTCTTTTTCTAAAATAATTTTATATGATTTTAAATTTTCTTGAACAATATTAATTAATTCTTTCATTTTTTCATTTTCTTTATTTTGAATATTATTGCTTGATTTAAGCATATTTATTTTTAAATTTAATGAATTAATATAATTTTCATTTTCAATCATGCTATTTTTTAATTTAATATTTTCATCTGAATTTTTATCTTCTTTTTTTATAATATTTTTATTATATGAATCAGTGTCTGTTTTTGCTTTAGAAAGAGTATTTGAAATATCAGTTGATAAATCATTCATTAAGTTTTTAATTTGTTCTCTTTTTGTTGAAATTATTCCAATCGAGCTCATTTAAATTTGAATTTAAATTATGAAAAATTTTTTATATTTTATTTTTTTTTAGAAAAAAAAAAAATAAAAATATGAAAAATGAATTAAATAATAATAATAATAATGATATTGATAAATATTGTCAATTAAATAGAGTTTATCAAAATTTAGAAAAAAAATCTCGAATTGAAAAATTGAGTGTTCCTAAAAATGGATCTTCAATTTGTGTAAATCCGGTTTATTTAAAACCAAAAATGAAACAAAGATTTTCTGATGAAGTTTCTTATTTAATTAATAAAATGGAAAAAAATAAAATTACTTACGATGAAAATTATGATTTAAATTGTATTAAATTATTAACAAAAAATAATGAAAATTATTATATTAAAAAATATAATAATATTAGAATGAGTAATTTAATTGGAAATGTTTTAGAAAAAAATGATTTGCATAGAAAAGAAATTTTTAATGATAATGGAATTATAAATTTAAATAAAAAAAATAAAATTTTAGATTATGAAAAAGATTTTCTTGATAATAATAAAAATAAAAATATTTTTAAAGAAAAAATTGACAAAGAAAATCAAGAATTATTTGAAAATTTTATTAAATTAAAATGTGTTGAAGAAAAATATAATGATTTTATTATAAATTCAATTAATGAAATTGAAAATAAAAATTTTAATTAATTAATTATTTATATATTTAAATTTTAAAATAAATTAAAAATTGAAATAATATTTATTATTTAAAAATTTAATATTTATTTATTATTGATTTTTATTCACTTTTTTATTAATTAATCCCTAATATTTTAACCATAATTAAAATAAAATTTAAAAATTAAAAGAAAAAGTAAATTTTAATTTAAATTTTATTTATTAAATGATAAATTTTTTATAAAATATAATTAATTAAATCAACTTCCTTTTCATTTTATTAATAATAATTAATCATTTATAAAATTAAATTATGTATATTTTAAATTTTTTTTTATTAAATAATATTTATATAAAAAAAGTTTATTTCAAAAAAATGTCTCAAACTTCAACTAATTCATCACTAAATAACTTCCAATTTAAAGAAGACTATTCAAATGAAGCTAAATTATTAAATCATAAACGTTTTCGAAAAGAAGATATTATTTGGACATTCGAAGAGGATTATCTCTTTTTTGAAAGTCATAATATCTTAGGAAATAAATGGAAAAAATATAAAATATTTTTTAAAAATAAAAATATAAAAGAAATCAAAAATCATTTTCATACTAGTGTTATTAAAACTGTGAGAAGAATAATAAATAATAAATTTGATATTGAATTAAAAGATATTATGAGAAGTTTTTATGCCTTTGAATATTTAATTCACTTAATTAATTTAATTAAAAATAATTTACCTCTAACTAAAACTACTTTAAGTATCATCAAAAATACTGAATATAAATTTAATCCTAAAATGTTAATTAATACTAAAAAATTATCTGAAGAAATGATAATTAATTATAAAAAAAAATTAACTGAAATTCTTTTAAATAAAGAAAATATTAAAAATTTTTTAAATGAAATTAATTTAAAAAATTTCAATGAAAATCATGTTTTTTGGCTCTTCTCAACAATTATTAAAATAAAGACAGCAAATAAAACTAAAAAATTTTATGAAGAAAACAAAGACACTTTAGATGAAGAAAAAAAAAAGAAATTAAAAGAATTTATCGAATCTAATAATGATTTATTAAATTTAGAAAAGTATTTTTTATAAATTAAAGATTTATTTTATATTTGTATTGAATATTAATGATTAAATTTAAAATTTATTATAGTGTATGCATTTTGGGATGTATACTTTGTTATTTATATTTTAATTTATATATTTTTATAAATAAACTAGTTGTAATATAACTATATAAAAATTTATATTATAAAATATAACAAATAAATTTCTTTAATCATTATTATATTAATTTAATTATAAAAAAAATTTAGAATAAAAAATTTTTATTAATTTTTATAAATAAAATATAATTAAATTTTGAATAAAATAATTGTTATATTATATTAATAAAATTATATATATAAATTAAAATAATTAAATTCTAATTATATTTATAATTTAATATTTTTGAATTTTTAATATTTTTCTTAAATAAAATAATTTTATTTAATAATTAATTAGAAAAAATTTACATTTAAAAAACAAATAAAAATTTAATTTTTTCATTTAAATTTAATTTTATATTTAAAAAAATAATGGAATTTGAAAATTCATTTAATAATTCTTTTGATTTAAATTCAAGTAATGACGTTTTAATTAAGCAATTAAAAAATCATATTGAAGAAATGGAAGAAAATGAATTAGTATTTAATAAATTGAATAAGAAATTTAAAAATTTACAAAAAGAATTTATTAATTTAAGCAATGAAAAAAAAAGAATAGAAATTGAATTAAAAAGTGAAAATGAAAAATTAAAAACTGAAAATATAAATTTAATTCAAAAAAATAATGAATTAAATGAAATTATTCAAAAATTTGAAAAAGAAAAAAATAATAAAACATTAGAAAATCAATTAAATGAATCAAATAAAGTTATTTTAAAAATGAATTCAATGATTAAAAATCTTGAGAATCAAATTTGTGAATTAGAAAATCAAATAAAAAATAATGATAATATTGAAAATTATAAAAATAAAGTTCTTTATTTAACAATAGAAAAAAATAAATTATTTGATGATAATACAAAAATGTTTAATGATATTGAATTACTCAAAAATGAAAATTTAACACTTAAAAATGATAAAAATAATTTGATTAAAAAAATTAAAAATTATGAAATTAATATTAAAGAATTACAAAATTTTAATTTAAAATATAATAAAAATTATATGACAAATAACATTGAAAATGATGATTATTTATTAAATTATAATTATTCAATTAATATAAATAATCAAGAAATTTAATTTTTTTTAATGATTTTTATATTTTTCATTTATATATATTAATTATTTTATATTTATTTTTATTTTAAAACATTTATTATATTTAATATTATTTTTAAAACCTAAATTATATTTTTATATGTAATTTAATAAATTATTTTAATGTTTTAGTAATTATTAAAAATATAAATTAATTAAATAAAAATGTTTTAAATTTTTAATTTAAATATTTATAAATTATTAGTCTTAACATAAAAATTATGATTTTTTAATAAAATTTTATTTTAAATAAAAATATTAACAGTATTTTATATAAAAATTTAAAATTCTTTTAAATAATTATTTAATACAGTAATAATATAAAAAAAATTATTAAAATTAAAAAAATATAATTTTCTTTTTTTGATTAAAAAAATTTTATTTTATTTAAAACAATAACTTTAAATAATTTTATAATAATTTAATTATTATCAAAAATATAAATATCTAAAAGATTAGATTAAATTTAAAATTTTAGCTTAAAAAATTTTTAAATCATATTTATAATATTTAAAAAATATAAAAACTTAAAAAGTATTCAAATTAAATATATAGCATTAAATTTATTAAATTTAAAGAAATGTAATTAAATATTAGATAATATAAGTTTATTATTAATATTAAAATTTGATTATCTATAAATAATATAAAAAAATTTTTTTAATATAAAATATTTAAGTAAAATAATATATATAAAAATAAACAAATTATTTACTTTAATTAAAAAATAATAAAATTTTTTAAATATTATTTTTATAAAATTTTTGAAAATTATTATCATTACTATTTTGATTTAACTGACTAAACTTTCTTTTAGAAAATAAAGTAAATTCACTTACATCAATTTCTTTAGCAATATTAATATGTTTTCTAAAAGTTGTATTAAAATGTTTATTATTATTATTTGATATTTTACTAATAAAAATTTCATCATTTTTTTCTTTTAAAAAATTTGTTTTAAATTTTTCATTATTCAAATTTTTATTTAAATTTCTGAGTTTATTAAATTCATTTTTATCAAAATTATTATTTTCTAATAAAATTCTTTTCTTTAGCATTAATTAAGTATTTTAATTTTTAATATTTATTTTAATTTATATTTAGTTTTTTTATTAAATATTTATTTATAAAAATGACAGAAGAAATATCTAAAATTCAAAATAAAATGATAAATTCTTTATTAATTGAAAAATATGTTATTTTAAAAAGTTCTTATTCAAAAATTTATACAGCAAATCAATATGAAAGAAAATGGGTTTATTCAAATTTAAAAGGAAATTTAATTTTATGTATTGAAAAAAGCATTAAAATTCCTAAATTTTTATTAATGGATTTAAATACATTTGAAATAACATTTGAATGTGAAATATTTAAAAATTTTGTGGAATTTTTTAAAAGAATAAAAAAAAATTTTTTTTCTTTGGAAATTAATAATGGTTTTATAGGTTTTGAATTTGAAAAAGAAAATGATGGAAATAATTTTAAAACTTTAATTATGAATTTATCACATGAATCAGTAATTAATGAACAAATAAGTAATAAAAACGTTGATATTATATATAATTTAGGAAAAAATAATCAAAAAATTTTACAAAAAAAATTCGAAAATGAAAATTTTTCAAATGAAATTAATATTAATAATAATTTAATTGAAATAAATTTTAATGATATAAATAAAAGTATAGAAACATTAGAAATAAAAAATAATGATTTAATATTAAAAGGAAATGGTTTTGAAGGAATTGATAAATATTTAAAAAAATTAAAACATATAAAGTTCATTTATGAAAATAAAAATTATATAGGAGATAGTAAAATATTTAGTAGATATATTGCAGATAATATTTTAAAAAGTTATAATAATAAATTAATATTTGAAAAACATAATATTAATAAAGAAATTATTATTACTAGTAATTCATTATTAGAAACTTATAATTTAATTAACAAAAATAATAATCAACCTATACCAAAAGCAAATAATAATCAAAATAAAAATATGCCAATTCCTGTTCCTCCTGTTTTAAATGCTCCTCAAGTTGTTCCAAATCCTAAATCAGGAAATATTCCTATTCCTCCCCCTATTATTAATCCTATTCCTTCTTCTAATTCTATTCCTAAGCCTCCACCTGTCAATATTGTGCCTATTAATAATAATATAAATAATAATTCAAACCCTGAAAATAATGAACAAACAGATTTAGAAAAAGAATTAAATAAAATTAAAAATAAAGGCTTAAAAAAAGTTGAAATTAAAGAATATGTTTCACCTGCATTAAAAAAACCAGGAGAAGAAAATATAAATAATAGTGGAGGAAATGATATGAAAAGTCAATTGATGAATATTTTTAAGAAAAGAAATGAACAAACAAAAATAAAAGAAACAAATAATAATTTAATTATTAACCAAAATAATAATATAAATAATAAAATAAACAATAATGAAATATTAAAAAATAATAATCAAATTAATAATGTTCAAAAAACAATAGTAAAAAATGAAATACAAAATAATAATAATCAAACTAAAATAAATAATGTTAATATGAATAATAACAAAACAATAACTAATCAACAACCAGTTCAAACAACAATTCCTGTTCCTGTAATTAATGTTCCTTCTATTAGTAAAGGAAAAGGTTCAATACCTGTTCCTCCTCCTATAAATATAG
>JAEEGL010789256.1_pt1 | contig 14222 bp, 9 predicted proteins | sample 9134231 | NCBI WGS metagenome assembly JAEEGL01 (sample SAMN16246548, study PRJNA631951) | gut metagenome | biome: gut microbiome; feature: rumen; material: fiber-attached | host: Bos | place: Iran: Karaj | collected 2018-10 | reverse complement strand
ACCGCCCCCGGTGGGCGGCGTGATCAAGCTGCGCGCACAGGTAACCGAGTATAATGGGCGGCTGCAGCTGCGTGTGAACAAGCTGCGTGAAGCAGAGGAAGGCGAATATGACATGGCGCAGCTGGTGCCCTGTGCGCCTTATCCGCCACAGCAGATGCTTTCTGAAATCAATGATACTTTGAATGGTATGAAAAATGAAACACTGCGGGTGCTGGTCAGAGAATTGCTCAATATGGCAGGGGATAAACTGATGTATTATCCCGCAGCACAGAGACTGCATCATGCTGAACGCAGTGGGCTTCTGCATCATACGACATCTATGCTGCATACAGCGAAAGCCATGCTTAAGATCTATCCGTGGCTGGACGGAGACCTGCTGTGTGCAGGAGTGATTGCACATGATCTGAGTAAGATCAGTGAAATGCAGTCAGATGAATGCGGCAATGTAAATGATTATACGGTTGATGGATTGCTCCTGGGACATCTGGTCCGCGGAGTAACGCAGGTGCGTGAGGCGGCACGCCGCGCGGGTCTGGCCGATGATGATGAATACGTACTGCTCATGGAGCATATGGTGATCAGTCACCATGGTGAAGCTGAGTACGGAAGCCCCCGTCCGCCTATGTTTCCCGAAGCGGAAATGCTGCATTGGATTGACCTCGTGGATGCGCGCATGAATGAAATGAATGGTATCGTGCAGCGTACGCCCGCAGGCGCATTCAGCGAAAAGGTCTGGTCACTAGACCGGCGCATTTACCATCCCCACTATATGGCAGAAGCCGCTTTCGCAGCGGAAAGAGACGGCGAGAAAAAAACGACGCGTCCAGATGCGGATGCAGCTTACCAGGGGCTACTGTAAATGTCTGGACTGTACGAGGAAGATACGATTGCGGCACTGGCCACTCCGCCTGGACAGGGTGGCATTGCTATTGTGCGCGTCAGCGGCTGCGCTGCGCGCGCTTATTTTGAAAAACTGTTCCTTCCTGCTGGTCAACAGAAGGTGGAATCACACCGTATGCTGTATGGGCATCTGCATGATGAAAAGGGAGAGCTGATCGACGAATGCATGGCTGTTCTGATGCTTGCTCCCCGCAGCTATACGCGTGAGGATGTAGCAGAATTTCATCTGCATGGCGGTCACCAGACGGCGCGTCAGGCACTTCGTGCTCTATATGCTATTGGTGCTCGACCGGCTGAGCCCGGTGAATTCACACGCCGTGCGTTTCTGAACGGGCGCATCGATCTAAGCCGTGCGGAAGCTGTTATGCGGCTGATCAGTGCGGAAGGCGAACAGGCTGCAAAAGCAGCACTGCGCCAGCTGGATGGCGGGACAAGTGCCTTTGTACATGATATTCAGAAACAGGGAATCGCGATTACTGCCGGCGTGGCAGCGGCGCTTGATTACCCCGAAGAGATTGATGAGAGAGAAGCAGCTGCGGACACAGCATCTCAAGCCAGAGCCTTAGCCAAACGTCTGACGGATGCTTGTGACGAACGTGCAGCACGTTTGCTGGAAAGTGGGTTTGAGGTCGCACTTTGCGGATTACCCAATGCGGGAAAAAGTTCATTGCTCAATGCACTTCTGGGTGAAGAACGGGCGATTGTTACCGACATTCCCGGTACGACACGGGATGTGGTGCGGGGGACGATCCTGCTGAATGGACTTGCTGTGCACCTGAGTGATACGGCAGGAATCCGTACACAAGCCGATACGGTAGAAGCTATTGGGGTAGAACGTGCTCGGGCGGCTATGAGATCGGCTGATTTAGTGCTGCTTCTCATGGATGGGTCGACGCCAATGACAAAGGAAGATGAGGAACTGCTTCATGAAGCAGAGGTGTATCCGCATCTGGTACTGCTTAGCAAGGCAGATCTTCCACATGCCTTTGAATACCCTGGGGCGCTTCGAATCTCAGTACGCACAGGAGAGGGATTGAAGGAACTGCGCGAAGAGCTTGCTGTGCGTGCGGGAGAGATAGGCGAGATGCCGCTTACTGATGCGCGTCATATGCGTCTTGCACGGCGATCGGCATCATTGCTGGCGGAAGCTGCACAGGCTTTGGAAAACGGCGAACCGCTGGATCTGGCTGCCGTATCGCTGTATGAGGCGCTGGATACGCTGGGTGGAATTACGGGCGACCGGGTGGATGAAAAACTGCTTGATGATATCTTTTCCCGCTTCTGTGTGGGAAAATAACGGGAGAACATACTGTGGCAAAAAGAATGGGCGTTGTTAATAAGCAGCTAGACCGATTTCTGGCACATACGTTTGTGTATGCGGCATTGGTTTTTGTTCTGCTGCGCGTGCATAAGGCAGCGCACTTTGAGCAGGTGTTGTATTCTGCATTGGGCATTGAAAGCAGTTTTCCATTGCTTCGCGTCTTAGTCTATACTGTTTGCGCCGGCGTATATGCGATGTGGATTTTCCGTTGGTGGACCGGGCAACTGAAAAATGCGAACCCGATGATACTTACTATCGGGGCGATGTTTGTTATTCTCTGGATATCGACTGCTCTGCACCTGGGCAATTCTGGATATCACATTGACTGGCATGCCGGTTTTGCGCTCATGCTTCTGCTGGATATGGGACTACAGCGAGAACGCAAAAGTGTGCTGAGTGGATTCAGCTGGGCACTGCTGGTATGGGTATTGCTGCATCTGCTTTCTATGGCGATTTATCCAAATGGTTATTCGGGTCTTAAGTTGGAAGAAAATCCGCTTTATGTGCCCGAATGGCTACTTGGAACGCGCACGATGTACTTCCGCATCACGCTTTCCGCACTGGGATTTGAGGCGGTCTGTGCACACGCCTGCCGTGGACGCTGGACTTTACGTACGGTATTCGTAGCGCTGATCGTGCTGGTAACGGTAGTACTTCAACGCGGTGTTACGGCAATGTTAGGTCTGGCTTTTTTGCTCCTTACACTTGCTGTACTGCGTGGGTACGCACTCCCCAAATGGCTGAATCCTGTGACGATGGCGGCTCTATCTGTATTGCTGACGGCTGTTCTGCTGATTCCACGCAATGAAGCAGGCACTGTGACACAGGCGCTGGGCAAGGATGTAACCATGCTCGCACGCACTGATGCATGGCGTGCTGCATTGAATGAGATCCGAGATAAATGGCTGTTGGGTATTGGTCAGCATCCGATTGCTGAAAACGAGATCCTGCTAGGTGCAGCGCATACACATAACCAGATGATCGAAGTGCTGCTGCACGGCGGAGCTGCCGCGCTATTAGCCTATCTCGTTATGATCGTGCTCGCAGGTCGTTCTGTATTGCAGTATCGGCGCTGCGCGGCAGTCAAGACAGCAGCCTTGCTGCTCATGGCTTTCCTGCTTATGGGTACTGCTGAGATTTTTCATAACGAGCCAATCTTTTATCCGCTATTTATCCTGGTCTCACGTGCGGACTGCCTCAGTACAGGAAGCACCGAGCTTCCGGATCTGATACTGTTCCGCAGATAGATTTACAGTCAGAGCATTGTGATAAACTCTTGACAGATGGTATACTGAACAGGACAGAAAGGACTCCTTTATGCGTGATACGTTTCTTATCGTAGACGGAAACAGCCTGCTGTACCGGGCGTTTCATGCTTTGCCGCTGATGGATTACAACGGCGTGTATACCAATGCCGTGCACGGATTTCTGAACATGCTCTTGCGTTGTATACGCGAACGCACCCCGCGCTGGTGTGCAGTAGCCTTTGACGAACATGGACCAACTTTCCGACACACTGCTTATGATGCCTACAAGGCAGGGCGTGCAGCCACCCCCGATGAGCTGCGCCCGCAGTTTGCGGTGCTGAAAGAGATTCTCTCTGATATGGGACTGGGTGTGCTGAGCCTGAGCGGCTATGAGGCAGATGATATTCTGGGTACGCTGTCTCTGCAGTGCAGGGAACGCGGAATCAATGCCCTGCTGCTGACCGGTGACCGTGATGCACTGCAGCTGGTTGATGATGAGACGACGTTGCTTCTGACACGCAAAGGTATTTCAGAAATCGAGGAATGCACCCCGGCACGTGTTCAGGAACTGTTTGGAGTTACTCCGGCGCAGATCATTGATCTGAAAGGCCTGATGGGTGACAGTAGTGACAATATCCCGGGCGTTCCCGGGGTGGGTGAAAAGACAGCAGTCAAGTTGCTTGCGGAATACGGCACTTTGGAAAATGTGCTGGCACACGGTAATGAAATCAAGGGCAAACTTGGCGAAAAGGTACGAGACAATGCCGAGCAGGCGCGTTTCTCGCAATGGTTGGCTACTATCCGCCGCGATATTCCATTGACAGTACGCTATGATGACTGCGAGTGCCATCATCTGACAGACGGCGTCGAGACAATGCGCAAATATGGCCTAATGTCAATAGCCAACCGCCTGGCTGCCGAGACAGGAAAAACAGTTGACACGGCAGCAGTCGAAGAAGAGAACTTTGATGACTGGCAGACGTTGACACCTGAAACAGTATCCGGACTTTGCAATAAGAAAGAATATCCTGCAGTCTACCTGGGCGAAGAAGAACTTTCGCTGTGCAATGGGAAATCACGCCTTCGCGCGGCACTTGGCGGACAGACGGATCTGTTCGCGGCTGCGTCAACGAGCGATCCTTTAGCGGATGCTGCAGAGGTGTGGAAGCACCCGGTAGTGACACATGACGGCAAACGTCTGCTCCATACGTTGGCAGGAATCGGACAACAGCTGCCGGAGATAGCCGGGGACACAATGCTTGCGGCATATATTCTCGATCCGCAGGCAAAGACCTATCATCTGTCGGCATTTGCTGAAGCAAATGCTTCAGGCGTGTGGTCGTTGGCACGGCGGCAGCGCGCGGAAATGAAGAGCCTGGGCGTAGAACGGGTGTATGATGAACTGGAACTGCCGTTGCTGCGTGTGCTTTTTGACATGGAGCAGGAAGGCTTTGCAGTAGATGCTGAGGTGCTGCGCGAGATTGGAACACGACTGACTGAACGCGAAAACGTCCTGCGCGATGAGATTTATCGGCTTTGCGGAGTAGGCGAATTCAATATCAACAGCCCTAAGCAATTGGGTGAGATCCTGTTTGAACGTCTTGGCCTACGTACGGGCCGAAAAACGTCACGGGGGTATTCTACGGATGCCGACACGCTGGAAGCGCTGCGGGATGAACATCCTGCCATCGCACCGATTCTGGAATACCGGCAGGTAAGCAAACTGCACGGTACATATATCGATGCGCTGATTCGCAAGGTAGGCCCGGACGGTCGTATCCATACGTTCTTTGATCAGACCGGTACGGCAACAGGCCGTATTTCCAGCGCTGAACCTAATTTGCAGAACATTCCCGTGCGCAGTGATATGGGACGCGAGATACGTCGTGCTTTTGTAGCGCGGAAAGGCTGGAAACTGGTAGATGCCGACTATTCACAGATCGAATTGCGTATTCTGGCACACCTCTCCGGGGATGCTGCCATGATCGATGCTTTCCGCAAAGGACAGGATATCCATGCGCGCACCGCGGCAGAAGTCAATGGTGTGGCATTGTCGGAAGTGACACCGCAGATGCGTGCACACGCAAAGGCTGTCAACTTTGGACTGGTGTATGGGATCAGCGACTTTGGACTGGCGCGTAATACAGGTATGTCACGGCGTGAAGCGGCAGACTTCATTCAGCGGTATTTTGCCGCCTATCCAGGTGTTCAGGCATACATGAAGCGTGCAGTAGCTGAAGGATACGATACTGGCGCGGCGCGTACGCTGTTCGGACGCGTGCGCAAACTGCCTGAACTGCGTTCGCCGAATGTCAACCTGCGCAACTTTGGAGAACGCGTAGCCATGAATGCCCCGGTTCAGGGGACGGCAGCGGATATCATCAAACTGGCAATGGTACGCGTGCACGACGCTCTGCGGGCCAAGGGATTGGCCAGCCGGCTGATCTTGCAGGTGCACGATGAGCTGATCGTGGAGGCGCCTGCTGAAGAGAGCGAACAGGTTGCTGCACTGCTGCGCGATTGCATGGAGAATGTAGCCGAGCTTTCGGTACCGCTGACGGTTGAAGTAAAGACGGGGAGCAGCTGGTATGAGACCAAATGAGCCCTTTGTGCTGGGCCTTACGGGCGGTATTGCCTGCGGGAAAACGACTGTAGCGCGTTATCTGCATGACCTTGGACTGCCTGTGCTGGATGCGGATGCCATTTCCCGCAGCCTGACAGCAAAAGATGGTGAAGCACTTCCTGCAGTTCGGAAGGCCTTTGGTGACGGCGTTTTTAATGGCGACCAGCTGGACCGCCGAGCACTGGGAAGAATCGTTTTTTCGGATGAGGAGAAGCGCCGCGTCCTTGAAGAAATCCTGCATCCGATGGTTATCGGACGGATGAAAAAGGAAACCGATGCGCTGGAGGCACCTATTGTAGTCTGGGACGTGCCACTTCTTTATGAAGCTGGCATGGACGCACAGTGTGGCGAAGTCTGGTGCTGCTATGTGAGCGATGCTGAACAGGTGAGCAGGGTAATGCGACGGGACAGCCTGTCACGTGAAGAAGCGCAGGCACGCGTGAACAGCCAAATGCCCATGACAGAGAAGCGCCAACGGGCGACACATACCATTCATACAGCCGGCAGCCTTGCGGATACACGCCGCCGCGTGCGCGGGTTGCTAGGCGAATTGCGGAGGAGAAACGGGCTTGAGTGAGAAAAAGCCGGCAGAGCGGAAACCGCGCAGCCAGAAGCATGGAAAAATCAGCAGCGGTGTAAAAGCAAGGCCTACTCGCACAAAAAAGAAGAGCGGCATAATCCCCTGGCGAGTCATGACTGTACTGGGGTTGGTTTTCCTAATCGCTGTGTTGGGATTGGTGATCAGCCGCAGCCATCTGACTCGGCTCGAGCGTGAGCGGGAAGAGGCACAGGCAGCGTACGAGCGCGAAGTAGCGAGACATACGGTGGCCTATCGCGGATGGATCGAAAAATATGCGAACGAGAATGGCATTGAACCAGCATATGTTGCGGCGATTATTCTGCGTGAGAGCAGTTATGATCCGCGTGCTATCAGCAGTGTCGGTGCACGTGGCCTGATGCAGCTGATGCCCAACACGTTTGAGCAAGTACGCAATGCTCTGAAGGAAAACACCACCTTCGACGATATGTATGATGCTGAGACCAATATACGATACGGCTGCTGGTATCTGGGCTATCTGAGCCGGATCTTCAACGGGGATCCGATCGAGATGGCGTGTGCATACCATGCCGGGCCTAACAACGTAAAATTATGGATCATGAATTATGCTGCTGACGGTGAGAACCTGCAGCTGGACGAAATTCCTATGGAGGATACCCGTTATTATGCCGGAAAGGTGCTTAATGCATATGCGATCTATTTTCAGCATTATTACCCGGATCCCGCTTAAGCGTGCGGCAGCATTGGTTCTGTTTCTGACCATGTTGCTTGGAGTGTCTAGTGCGGAGTATTTCAACAGAGATGGTATTCATTTGGGTATCATTTCGGTTGCGACTGTGCGTACGAATCCGCTGACTCCGGTTGAGAGAGAATTCATGTCGCTAACTAATATGGTTTATGAGGGACTGATGTATCTGAATGATGACTATCAGCCTCAGCCCTGCCTTGCAGAACGCTACAGCAGCACAACGGATGGCAGGACATGGTATTTCTACCTGCGTACAGATGTGACTTTTCATGATGGTACACAGTTGACTGCATATGATGTGGCTGCTACTGCTGAAGAGATTCTGCGGCTGGCCAAGGATGGAGAAGGACGATATGCGTCATTGAAATACTTCATCAATTCCATCTCGGCAAGCGACAGTCATACGGTCGTAGTGAAGACGAACCGCGCTAATTATGGCTTTCTCTATGCTATGACCTTCCCGATCTTGAAAGCAAGTGAAGTCCAGGCGGATAATCCCGTAGGCACAGGACCGTATTATCTGGATCTTTTTGAGCCGGGCACTTACATGCTTCTGAGCGCATATACCGGTTGGTGGAAGAATCTGCCTGATTATCGTCAGATCCTGATTAATTTCTTTGCAACGAACCGCGAACTGATCTCCGCTTATGAATACGGCAATGTAGATGGCGTACTGACACGCGCAATCACCGCGGCTCAGTACCGCGGTGCTGCCACGGCATATAACATCGATTACCGTACCACGCAGCTTGAAACGCTGTTGCTGAACAACAATGTCCGTGAACTGAGCGATGTGCGCGTGCGTCAGGCCATCCGCTATATGATTGACATGGATGACCTGGTTAATAACGTGTATTATGGCATGGTAACCCGTACGGATACTCCGCTGATTCCGGGTACATGGACTTACTGGAATGACGGGAATAAGCAAGAGTATAATCGTCAGCGTGCCATGGAGCTGCTGGACGAAGCGGGCTGGAGCACATACAACGATGATGGCGTGCGCACTAAGGTGATCGACGGCAAGATTGCCAATTTGCATCTGCGGTTCTATGTGTACGAAGAACAGGACAATTCCGTTCGCGTGGAAGTAGCAAACCGTATTGCTGACCAACTGATGACAGTAGGCGTGGAATGCCGCGTGGAGACCATTACATACAAGACTGCGGCAGAACGCCTGAAGGCCAGTAATTTCGACCTGTGCCTTGCTGCTTTCAATGTGGATTTTACACCCGATCCCGGATACCTGCTGATCTCGGGCAATACCTGCAATTATGTGCGTTATAAAAACACAGAAATGGATGACCTCATTCAGAAAACATTGCGTTCTGCCCAGGAATTCAGCGATTACTCCGCTGCACTGCAGAGAATCCAGGCAATGTATTGGGAGGATTGCCCATTCGTATGCTTATATTACCGCAATGGCGCAATCCTGACACGTGAAATGTTCACGGATGCCCGTGATGTACGCGAGCCGGAAGTTCTGCGCGGAATCGAAAGCATAAAAAGACGCTGATACATACATTTTCTCCAGAGAAGAAACTGCATATAAGCATTAAAGGGAATTGGCAGAGCAGGCGTACCTGTTCATCCAATTCCCTTTGATCTTTGATTACGCATGGGGTAAAAGAATACTACGCACCGGGCGCTCCTGCGGCACACGTCAGCGGACGCTTATTGCTGCTTCCTTCCGGACCTGACAAGGTTCGCGCGGCGACGTCGCACAGGACTCGATGCGTAGCTCGATTATTATAGCAGACGATAATGCGCTTGGCAAGCCCTTTATTTGCCCTGTGATGCTTTGAGAATAAGGTATTCGTCCATAAATCGTTCGCGAAAATCAGGTGCAGGCTCATCTTTGGCATTCCATACCGCATCCAGGGCGCTACCAAGAATGGGCGGTACATTTGCGCGAATCATGTGCGCACGTTTTGAGGCGCGCTCAGTGACGGCCTGGGCATATTCCGGATAATTGAGCATGATGCCACCACTCATGACAACATCAAAATCACTGTCAAAATAAGGCTCCGCAGCATAAGTATAGCGTGCGATGGCTTCAGCACCGCGCAGCATGATACTCTTGCTGACGGCGTCTCCGGCTCGGACTCCTTCAAACACTGTGCGTGCAAAAGAAGCGATATAGGCACGCCCACCGCTGTAAATGGCAGGGATGTTCTCCTCAGGTGCTTTTCCCATCTGCATGCGGATCAAATCATACAGAACAGTTTTTTCTCCACGCCCGTCGAGTGCGGCAAAAGCCGCGCGTAATGCGTCCTGCCCCAGAATATAACCGCTGCCAACGGTATCAACAAGATAGCCGTAGCCACCTATGTGATGGATCTTTCCGCCTACGCGTGCGAACAGGCAGCTGCCTGTGCCTGCTACAGCACAGCAGCCGTCTTTACGCCCGATCATTGAAGTGATGATTGCCAGACCGCCATCCTCCCAGCGGATGTTCCATCCAGCAAATACACGGTTCAGTTCAGGCAGCATCAGGGCACCGTAATAGCGCATGGAACTCTGGGCAACATAAACGGATCGAGGAATTCCTCCCGGGATACTCTCTGATGTGCGGTGCAGAACGTCAGTCAGATGCGCGATGGTGTGCTCGGGGCCAACATCCATGGCCACACAGCCACGGGTGACATCCCGCAGAAAAATATGGCCTGTTTCATCGAAAACAACGGCTTCAGTTTTTGTTCCGCCGCCGTCCAGACCGATATAGAAAGACATCGGATGCATCTCCTTTCGATGGGAACGATACCCCCGGATACCTGTATTATATCAGACGATTTCACAGCCTGCAAACGAGCCTGAAAGCAGGCGAGAACCAATTGTAAAAACAGTGGATTTATTGTAATTCTTCCTTATATGTGCTATACTGAAAATGGTGAAGTATCTTCAAGGAGAAGTGTATGAATTTCCCTGCTATTATTACGGAGAAAAAACTTGGGCATCCGCTTTCTGATGAGGCGATTGCAACCTTTGTTCGCGGAGCTGCAGACGGCAGTGTGCCCGATTATCAGCTGGCTGCACTGCTTATGGCGATCCGCCTCAACGGTATGGATGCGCGGGAAACCACGACGCTGACTATGGAAATGGCACGATCGGGCGATATGCTGCATCCTGATCTGGGCGGTACGGTAGTGGATAAGCATTCCACAGGCGGTGTCGGCGACACGACTACATTGGTATTGGTACCTCTGTGCGCGGCCTGCGGAGCGAAGATTGCAAAAATGAGCGGCCGTGGTCTAGGACATACAGGCGGTACCGTGGACAAGATGGAATCGATCGGCATGCGTACAGATCTGCCGGAAGATGAATTCCTGCGCCAAGTACGTGAGATCGGATGTGCGGTGGTCGGGCAGAGTGCTGAACTGGCTCCTGCAGACAAAACGCTTTATGCGCTGCGCGATATTACTTCAACTGTGGACAGCCTGCCGCTGATCGCTTCCAGCATCATGAGCAAGAAACTGGCTGCCGGAGCCGAAGGCATCGTGCTGGATGTTAAGGTCGGCTCAGGCGCCATTATGCCCACATATGAGGGCAGCCTGATGCTGGCACAGACGATGGTGGAGATCGGCACGCGTGCCGGTCGCCATGTATCGGCACTGCTTACGGGCATGAACGAACCGCTGGGATCGCATGTCGGCAATCGTCTGGAAGTCAAGGAAGCGATCGAGATCCTGCGCGGGGAAAGCGCTGGACCACTGCTGACAGTATCCCTTCGCCTTGGTGCGCAGTTGCTGATTGCATCGGGACTGGCTAATACTGCGGCGCAGGGCGAAAAAATGCTGCGTGCCGCACTGGAAGAGGGACGAGGCCTTGAGAAACTTCGTCAGCTGATTCGTGCACAGGGCGGCGATGAGAGCGTCTGCGATCATCCGCAGGTGCTGGCTGATGCCCCTGTGATCCGGGAGATCATATCGGACGCGGATGGGTATATCGCAGCTATGGATACGATGCAGATCGGCTATGCATCACTGGAACTCGGAGCCGGGCGCAAGAAAAAAAGCGATATAATCGATCCGCGCGTGGGCTTTATTGTGAATGCGCGGATAGGCGATCATGTTGCCTGTGGGCAACCGTTGTATACACTGTATGCGGCAGATACAGACAGCGCTGTACGTGCGGAGCATATGCTGCGCACAGCAATCCATCTGTCCGATCATTCCGTTCCCCCGGAAAAACTGTTATATGCTCTTGTCACACCTGAAGGTGTACAGACGTTATAAAAGAAAGGAAACTGCCATGAAAAAGCTGTTGTTCGTACTCGTCATTGCTATGCTGCTCTGCCTGACTGCTCTTGCAGATGAAGCCGCGCCCCTGACCGTAGATGAGTTGATGGGCTTCTGTGATGCGGCGGTTGAAGACGTGCTTACCCGTGCTCCTGTTGCGGGGCAGGAAGCTGAGGATGGCGGATATGTATTTGACTATGGTGATCTGCGCATCTATACTCTTGATTCATCCTTTACCGCGGAAAGCCGTGTGACCGGCGTAGAACTGCTTGGTGAAAACGAAGATTTGGACGCTCCCCGCGGTGTTGCTCTCGGAAGCACACTTTATGAACTGCTGCCCGCGTATCCGCTGGATAACGAGAATTTGGCCGGCGACTATGACGGGGCTGTGCTCTATATCAGTGGGCTTCTTCCCGGCACGGTCAATGCCGGTTATGCTGTCCGTGACGGTGCCCGTGTCAGCCTAGTGGTGTATGAGACTTACACGCCTGATGGTGAACGTGCGGAAGTGTGCGGTGTACAGTATTCTTTGGAAGACAATACTGTCATGAGTGTACGCGTGCTGCTGAATGCCCGCGAACTGTCTCTGGACGATGCACAGGAAGAACTGGACGCCCTGGCAGCGTTGCAGGAAAAAGATGAGTACCGTGTTTATCGCTCTGACGATCCCGCTCCGCTGGCCCGGGAGGATCTGACTTTCGGACCTATCGATTTCATCAGTGCGACAGCTGATTCGATGACTGCCGTACTGGGTATTGCTGAGAGCGATACCTGGGAAAACGACAGCGAAGGCTTCCTGCGTATTCTGCAGTGGGAAGGCGTTCAGGCCATCTTCCATTATGACGCTCAGCGCAGCGATGAACAGCTGGCATTGCTTGATATCTATGGCGAGAAGCTCGAAGGACCGCGGAATCTGCATATGGACGATGACATTGAAAGCGTCCTTGAACGTTTCCCGCAGGAGAACCCGATCGGCGTGCTGTACGGAGATGGAGAGAATGCACCCTATGGCCTGCTCGAACTGAATGACGGCGGTGCCTCCATCGTGTATGCAGTCGAGGTTGAGGAAGGCTCTGTACTGCTCTCACTTACGTTTGTAGGAGACCGTCTTGCAGATATGACATGTTCCGTCCTCTGATGTTTCAATTGAGTGGATGCTGAACGCATCAGTATCCTTTCTGTATAATTCTGTTTTGAAAAGCGGCGCTGTTGCCGTATTATCTGGAGGCCGTTTGTATGAAGATCGACCTGACCTGCCCTGTGGAGCTGTGGCACTATGCATTGCCTACAGAACAATATCCGGTCTGTCGGTTGCAGCTGTTTAATCTGACCGAGAAGACAGTTGTCAGCGTACAGGCAATATTTTCCTGCTATGATCAGACGGGGACACTATCCTCCCGCCAGGTTGAGCGTGTACAGGGACTGTCCGGCCCCTCCCGCAGTGCTTTTGAATTGGCTGTGGTTGTGGAAAACGGGGCACATGCTGCAGGCATGGATTTCTCAATCGAGAAGGTTTGGTTTGACGATGGAACGGTCTGGCGGCACAGTGCTGAGCATATCAGCGAGTTCACTCCGAACCCGCTGTATGATGCACATCGTCTGGAAGTGCTCCGTTCACTTGCAGGTGCGGATGCTGCCGGCTATCCGACCGATCAGGGAGCTGTCTGGACCTGCGTATGCGGACGTCCTAATGCTGCTGCTTCTGATACCTGCCGTCGCTGCGGACGTTCCAAGCAGGAAGTGTTCAAGCGCTTTAATGAGGCCACAGTGGAAACGGTGATCTTCGAGCGGGAGAACGCCGCCGAAGAAGCGGATCGCCAGGCGCGCGAGTCAGCAAGAAGACAGGCCGAAGAAGAAGATATGGTTCGCCGCAAGAAGCGCCGTGCTCGTCGCCGTGTTGTGGGAACAATTATCGGGCTGCTGTTGGTGGCAGTGCTTGCATTCGGTGTTTATTTCCATGGAATCCCATTCTATAAATTTTATACAGCTGAGCGTCAGCTGGAGAACGGCGTATACACCACGGCACGTACGACATTTGAAGAATTGGCTGCCCAGCGCGGTGTGCGTAGCCTGCCGGTCAAGATTGAAGCCATTGGCCTGAATGTTGACCTGATGGACATGCAGCTTTATTACCGTAGTGCCGAACTGGCTCAGGAATGCACTTACCGCCAAGCCGGAGAGACTATGGCGGTAGGCACGATCCCTGCTCTGCGCACCGCGCAGGATGCCTTTGAGACATTGGGAGATTACCGCGACAGTGCAACTCAGGCGAAGGAGACGCGCTACCGCCGCGCGGGCCTGCTGGCAGCTTCAAAACAGTATGAAAGTGCAGTCGCTCTATATGGTGAAATCACCAGTTACCGAGATTCGGCCGCTCAGCGCAGCATGGTAATATACCAGTGGGCATCACAGTTGATGGAAGCATTCGATTATGCAGGTGCCCGGGAAAAATTCCTGACTCTTGGCAATTACAGCGATTCCGCACGCCGTGCACAGCTGTGCCTGTATCAGCCGGCACTGGATGCTATTGAGACTGGAGATTACCTTCGTGCAATCGAATTGCTGACTCAGCTGGACGCGGGATTT
>JAEEGL010782883.1_pt1 | contig 14222 bp, 6 predicted proteins | sample 9134231 | NCBI WGS metagenome assembly JAEEGL01 (sample SAMN16246548, study PRJNA631951) | gut metagenome | biome: gut microbiome; feature: rumen; material: fiber-attached | host: Bos | place: Iran: Karaj | collected 2018-10 | reverse complement strand
TTGCAATCTGATGGAGTGTCAGCCGAGGAGGATTGCGGACCCATGCATGCGGTCAGTGCCTTTCTTGAACATCTTGGTGTTCGTTTCTATGCGCCCTACGAGGATGGCACCATTATTCCGCATCTGGAAACAGTGGTTGTGGAGGATTTCAGTGAAACAAAGACGGCTGCATTTGCGAGGCGTGTTTACAGCGGCACTATGCCGGACCAGGATTTGGAATGCGCAATGTGGTTTAGGCGACTGAAATGCGGGTCCAGTCTGGAATGCGCAGGTATGTTTCCAATAGCCGCGGTTCTTAAGGGCAAGGTGCATTCAGAATGGGCTGCGGCGGATCAGTTCGGGCAGCCTATGCTCTCCAATGAGGGCTGCATTTTCCCACGTTTCACAAACAAGGATTTTCAGCGGAGATGTGCTGAATATGTATGTCGTTTTCTTGACGCCAATCCAGATATGAAAGAACTGGAGCTGGTGTTGCCTTCACTGAGGGGTGTGCAAGATGACCGTGATTTTAAGGCGTGGCTGACCAAGAAAGCCTTTCCGCAACCAGTCAATGAAGACATCATGGCTGCATTTTACATTGCAGTTGCCAATGAGGTTCGCAAAAGGCATCCAGACTGCGTTTTGATATGTCGCAATGATTTCCCAAGTCCACATTATCGTAGTGATATTCCTGAAAATCTGAAATTTTATCCAAGCAGCATGAGTGTTGTATTGTATGCTTGGCAGAAGAATCGTGAGAAATACCTGAAACAACTGAAAAAAAGGGCGGACTGGTTTAGCAAACATCCGATGCAGCAGCGTGAATGGTGGAACGAGTTTGAATGTCCAGATACCCCCCGCCAGGGATTCTGGTTCATGCATGCGCTGCAGGAAGTCCGCAAGGGGCAGCAACAGTATCTTTCTGGCATTGTGATTGAAACAGGCACTGATAAGGAGGCAAAACGCCTGGCAGAAGTGCCATTGATCCATTTGATGTACTATGTCAACAGCAAACTGCTTTGGAATCCTGATTTGGATATGGATGCATTGCTGGACGAATACTGCCGCCTCTGGTTCGGAACAGCCGAAAAGGAGATGAGGACTTTTCTGACATTCGCTGAAAATATGGTTTCCTTGCAGCAGGAAAGGCGTTCTATCTTCTGCCAGAACGAACAACAGTGGGAAAATGACATTAATTTCTGGTTTGAACTGCTTTCAAAGGCGAAGGGGAAAACAAGTGCAGGCTCCATTTACCGCCGCAGAATCGAGGCGTTGGAGAAGGCATTTGCGCAGTTGAAGGACGTATTTCCAAAGTCTGCCCCCGCAGGCAATTCCCTTGTCGGAAAAATCCTGCCAAGTAAAACATTCTGTGACGGGGATTTCTCCAAATACGGGAATTGGACTGTGCTTCATGGAGACAAGGAAGGGAATAGGACGGAATTTGCGCTGGGGATGACTGAGGACCGCAGCCGTTTATTTGTCGCGTTCCGTTGTTATGAGCCTGAAATGACAAAATTGAAGAAGGCTGAACTGCTTCCAGATGATCCTGCGATTTTTGATTTTGAGCATATCCGCATAGATTTCAAGCCAGAGGGCAGAATTGGCTATATGGCCGCAATCAACCCCTGGGGAAGTTTTGCTGATGGTTCACACGACCCTGATGAACTTGCAAAATGGGGCAGTTTCATGGGATGGAGCAAGCCTATGACACGAGGCTGGGCAAGGTGCTATGACAATCGCTGGGAGGCTGAAATTGTAATTGATGTATGGGACTGTGGCAAAAAGCCCGATTTCGGTGAGCCATGGGAGATAGATATTACAAGGAGTCACGGAGGGAGGCAGCGCAAGCAGTCAGTATTAGGGCACAAATATCAATATCAGCTGACTCTGCCTAAAGTCGATTCCATAGGCAGACCGCTGAATTCCTACTATGAGAGATTAGAGCAAATCCATGGGACACGGGACGAGGCGGTCTATTCCGTCAAACGTGCGGAAGGCAAGGTGGATATCTCATCGGCGTGGGACAGCAAGGAGTGGAAAGATGTCCCTGAAATGAGGCTGGGCTGGGAACTGGTAACCTCAGCATCATCGGGATTCCATCCAGATGCGCGGGCAAAAATCCAGTATGACGACGAGTATCTTTATGTCCTTTATCAGGTCCAAGACCAGTATGTCCGAGGCACGTTCAAGAATGACCAGGACATGGTCTGCCTGGACAGTTGCATGGAGTTTTTTATCCAGCCTGACAGGACGGGACCTTATTACAATTTTGAATGCAACTGCATCGGCACCTTGCTGCTGTATGAGGCCAAGCGCCAGGGACGGAGGCTGGGCATGGTTCCCGTGTCATTGGAGGAACTGGGTGAAGTAAAACGTTTTTCCACTTTGCCCCGAAATCTTTCCGGCGAGTTGGAAATGCCTGTGACATGGCGTCTTGGACTGCAGATACCGCTCTCGCTGTTCATACGCCGCTGCGGCGTCAAGTTGCCGCTGAAAGGTCAGGTATGGTATGGCAATGTCTATAAATGCGCGGATTGGACCTCGCATCCATGCTGGCTGATGTGGAAGAAAAATGAAACCTTCCATTATCCAGAAGGCTTCGGTGCATTTGTCTTTGAATAGTTGCAAGTGTTTCCATGCTCCTATGGCGTCCATGTTCGCGGCCATGAGCCGCGAACTCAGGACGTTGGACTGCCAAACGCAATTGAGAGCACATTTCCCGTGCAAAATCAATGGTGGCTGGAGGTCACGCGTCCTGAGTTCGCGGCTCATTGCCGCGAACATGGACGCCATCGGAGTATGGAAACACAAAGGGGGATTGCCCCATTCCAAAAGTTATGGGATATCTGTGTTTTTTTTTCAATCTTGGCTATTCAATTTGCCATTTAGTGGAATATATTGGGGCAATTTCATTGATACAGCAAATGTAAGGGAATAAATCATGAATAAAAAGCATATCATTTGGGTTATCGTGGCAATTTTGCTTGGCGGGCTGAGGGCGGAGGTCATGCCTGACAATATGGCGGAGTACTTTGCACCGCGGGAGAACATACTGGGTCTGCCTGACTTCAAGAGCAACTTGCCAAACGCACGCTTGGCCCGCGTGGAGGACAGGCGCAAGGCATACCGAATGATTTCGCTGCAAATACCCAATGACATCACAGAGGAATGGGCGGACGCAAAGGCAAGGGAACTCAAGGAACTGGGTTTCAACTTCATCCTTTCGGAGGGATGCAGAGACTTGATGCAGGACGAGACGGAGAAGCCCTCGCCGCGATATGCGAACAGCCGCAAACTCGGCAAGTTGATAGCGGACAGCAACATCATGATCAAGGCCTGTCATAAATACGGCATGGACTTTATACACCACATCACATGTACCATGGTGGATGTCGCCATATTTGAGAAGCATCCTGGATGGAAGGCAATCAATCTGAACACTGGTAATTCCGACATAAACGGATACGGCACAGCCAACACCTGCATCAACAACGACGATTTCTGGAAGGTCTGGTTTGCAAATCTCAACAGGCTGCTTACGGAAGCGCCCTGCGAGGGCATCATGATAGACGAGATACAGTTCTTCGGCATGCACCTCTGCGGGTGCGACTACTGCCTGAAGAAGTTTACCGCCGATACAGGCTACGAGGCACCTGTTGTAAAGCACTTCGGGGAATGGGCAAAGCGCAATCCTGCCGCACGCATAGAATGGTTGCACTGGCGTGCCCGCAAGGTCAGGGAGCGTCATCTGGAATGCAGGGCGCTTTTGCGCGGCATTAATCCAGAGGCAACCTACAGCATTTACCTTTGCAACAACTCAAGCGGCTACTCCTATAATGCGGCGGGCCTTGAAATCGGCGGCTATCTCCCATTCGGCGATTCAATCGGGCTGGAAAGCGAACCACACGACCACAGTTACATACACTACTGGCCCCTGATGTTCCTGGAGATGAAATACCTGCGGGCTGTCGCCGAACATACAGGCAATGCGTTCTGGGCGCTGTACTACACACGCTCTCCAGCACATGACATATTGTCGTATTACATCGGGCTGTCCCAGGGCGGGCGCCACTGGTGGTACATGCGCCAGAACGACAATGGACAGGGATGGCGCCCCTTGCTGCAATGGGAAGTAGAGCGTCAGAATCTGCTTATAGACACCCACGCATACAATGACGTGGCATTGCTTTTCTCGCACCAGACACGTGACAAGAATGTGGTGGAGCCATACATCTGGCTCAAGAGTTTTGCAAGTACCTGCAATGCGCTGACGTTCCACAACACGCCATACCGCGTTGTGATAGACCGTGATTTGGAGGACGCCAAGGCGCTGTCCCACAAGGCCTCCACAGTTATGACGATTGACGCGGCCTGCTGGAATGACAGGCAAGTCGCCGCAGTTGTGGAATATGTCAAGGATGGCGGCACGCTCATTACTGGCGCCAACGTGGCATTGACCACGCCTGATTACAAGAAAAACGACAACTTTGCAATCCGCGAACTGCTGGGCTTCGACTATGACGGCACGGCAAAGGGCGACTTCAACTTTGTCATAAAGGACCAGGCATTCGGCACGCCAGGGGAGAAAATACCCTACAGCGGACCTGTGACAAAAATCAAGAATATTGACAAGGACGTGAGCGTGGCGGCGGAGTTTGTCTCATCCAAGGGCGAGACATATCCAGCCTTGCTTGTGAAAGGCACTGGCAAAGGCAAGACCGCATATTTTGCGGGCATTCCATACAACTGCTATTTCTACAACTTCTACAATGAGGCCAATGTGATTCCAGGCGAGGTATGGAAGGATAGGCGCAATCCAAAGTGGGGAGCGTTCTTCAACAGGCTTGCCAACTTCAATGTCAGCAAGCCAGTTATGAAAGTGGACAACATTCCTTATGGCGTGGTGGTCGAGGCGCATAGGCAGGCATTTGGCACTGGCTCCTCGATACAGGTGCATCTTGCCAACTTCCTGGGCGCAATGACCAAGGAGGGAATGCAGCCCAAACTGCGTGAATTGAACTTCCCGCCCATTGCAGAGCATCGGCCAGACAAGTCAAGGCCAATGTCCATAAGCGTCAAGGCGCCGAATGCACACAGCCTGTATCTTTTCAGCCCCGATTTTGATGAAATCGTGGAATGGAAGTTCTCCAGGGACGGCGAATATGTCAATTTCACTTTGCCTGACTTTGCCCGCTATTTGGTTGCATATCTTGCCGAGGGTGAAATAGACGAATTGAAAAGGGTAGGGCGTCCCTTTGTGAAGGCTTTTCCCGCTGCGAAGCCGGTCTTGCAGAATAACACAGTCGCTCTGCCAGGAAAGTACGATGCCGAGGCACCCATTGCCTTTGCCGATACGGAGGCATTCAAGGGCGGCGTCAAGTGGAAGGTATGGTTCCAGCAGGAGCCAATCACAATCGTGTATGGCGACATGAGCAAAGCCACCACGACGAGTGTCACGCTTGAGGTCAAATCTGTCTTGAAGAATCCAGAACTGGTGATGGGTGGCATGGATGACAACAGGACTACCAGCCGCGCACCAATCAAGATTGAGTTCCAGGGTAAGACAATTCACAATGGCACGACTGACTATCCAGACAACGCATGGGCGGTGCATTCATTCCCCCTGGGCATGGATGTTTTGCAGCCAGGAAAATACACTGTGACCATAAGCAACACTGGCAAAGGCCCCATACGCAACGTTCCATGGTTTGGCGTTAGTTTCGTACAGTTGCGCTCTGGAAAATAAGGGGGGGAAGCGTGCGGACATAGGACGAGGCGCGCGGCCATTGGCCGCGCGTCAGGACGTGGGAATGCCAAACGCGTCAGGACGTGGGAATGCCAAACGCCCCTGCCTTGCATAATCAGGCGTGTCAGGACGCGTCAGGACGCGGGAATGCCAAAGGCTGGCATTTAAGGACGCGTTTTGAAAAAAACACCTGTGCAATTGGATAGTGCACAGGTGTTTTTTATTACAGATTCTTACTCTTGCTGAAGGAATTCCTCTGGCTGGAGGTTTCGCCCGTAGATGCGCACGTCTTTGATGTCGCCCTTGAAGTGTTGGATGGGTTCCCATACCCATTTGTTGGCGGCTCCAAGCAGGAGGTGGTTTATCCACTCGTGTCCACGGTTGGGGCGGCTGGGCTTTTTGTCTTGCAGAGTTCCATCCAGATAAAGCCGTAATGTCCTCAGGTCATATGTTACGGCGATCCGCGTCCATTTCCCAGTTTCCAGTTTATGTGACGAGCGGACAATTTCGTTGTTTTTGGATTTGGCTGGCTGCCCGCCTGCTTCCTCGTTTGCTGTGCGGCGTGAGGCAGTGACTGTGCCATCCTCCAGTATATTGATGGATATCTGGTTGTTGCCAGTGCCAATGAGACCCATCTTCTCGCCGAGGGAGGCAGGACGCACACACAATTCGTATGTGGCTGCGCAGGGCATGGCGGTGCCGCCCATGATGGTCACATGGTCTTTGCCTGTGAAACGCAGGAAGCGTGTACCGTCTTCATCCTGGGCGTAAATGGATGGTTTGTCTGGCGAGATTGGGCCGTTGTGGTAGTAGTTGTAGCCCATGAAGCCGAGATGGCCACCGCCGTATCCTCCGCCATTGATGAAACCATGGTGCCCGTAGCCAGAAACATCCAGAAGAACTCTTCCCGCATCCCGCTGGCATGGATAGTGCCAGAAGGGGACTCTGGCGCCTTCAATTTGGAAGTCCTCCACCGTACCGTCTGCCAGCCAGAGTGGAACGGTGACGGGTGCGGTCCGTGTCCCGTCCGCTGTCCAGATGGGAAGGCTCTGCCAGCGCCGCCCGCGGCCGTTTTCAATTTCGATATGGTACCAGTGCAGAGCCTGGCCGCCTGGCGGGAGTGTCAGGACCTGGTGCTGCTTGAGGTAAACACGAGGATTGGTGGTGAAATAGAACTCCGAGCCGTCGCGGCGGATGCCATGGCGGTGATACCCTTCCGTATCCTTGCTGCCAAATACAGGTGTGATGAATGATTTGAAATCGGCCAGTCCAGTTGCGTCAGGCTCAAAAGTCTGGCCAGGCGTGCATCCACCCATGCTCCATTTTTCATCGCCCTTGTGGTTGAGTAGGTTCTTGGTGGAGCGTGCCCAGTACATCCTGTATGAGCGGATGGAGGGGGATAGTTGTGTCATTGGGGAGTTTGCGAATACATACTTCTTCCCTTTCCAATGATAGACTAGACGGGGTACAATGCCTCGCTCATCTATAAGATCCAGCGAAGGCACCGAATAGGTTTCGACGCGGAAATCGTCCAAAAGCATTTTACGTGGTGGGAAGGACTTCAGCACGTCGCCTGAAGTTGAGCAAATTTCCAGTTGGATGGTGACTTCCTTCTGTTCTGCATTGAGTGGGAAACCCATCACCTCGAAGTCAACGCTCTGGCGTCCCAGCAGCACCTGGCAGAAATTCGTGAGCACCAGTTCTGGCTCCTTTTGCCCTGGGAAGGGGCGGTTCTTCCAACGGCAGACACGGTACTGCAAGTAGCGCAGCATGAAGTCCTCGCGCTCGTAGCAGGGATATACAAGCGAGTTCTCGTAGTGGTCAAACAAGTTGGTCACGATGAGTGAATCGGGATTGGTCCCCAGTGCGATGTCACAACTTTCGCGGTAGCCTTGGCTTAATGGCACGGGCAGCCCGCCCATGTGGTAGTGGCATGTGTAGGTGCTGTGGATGGGACCCTCGTTGAGTTTCTGCGGATAGTCCTTCCATACGTTGTTGACTGCCACGGCATGTTCTTTTTGATTGGCGATGCCTGATGAACCGTAGTTGCTGACGCCGTCAAAATACGGCAGATAATCCCTTAGGCGCTTTTCGCTGTGGAGATCGGCCAGCCAGACCATCGGTCCGAACTCCGCCTCGACAGTATCAATGATTCCCTTCCATTGCTCTGGTTTATATTTGCCGGGATTGTAGATGACAATCCGGGGGCGGCCGCCGATGCGGGCTATGTTGGGGCTGCTTTTCAGTTCCTCGCGAATCTGTTCCAAGTTCTTGATGATGCCTTTTGCCGTTGCTTCAGGGGTCTTGGAGTAGCAACCGAAGAACATGCCGAACTGGATTTTGCTGCCAACGACGGCCGCCTCTTTCAGCATTGTTTTGAATGTTCCAAGCCAGCCGCTAGGCTCGTTGATCTCCACGTCCCATCCATCCACCCCGTATTCCTCGCACAGTTTCATTCCCTGGCCCCAGAGGTTCTTTCCTGTATGGTGGATCCATGCAGTGTTTGGCCCGCCCAAATCGTGGATGGGCTGCTTGTTCATCGGAAACCATGGATTCGCCTGGATGTTGACTTTTCCCTTGACATCTGATTTATCAAATGCGGGGCGGTAGTCAGGGGCCTGGGCATAACTCAAGGAAATGGTGCAGAGCAGAAGCAGGAATAGGGAAATGCGTTGCATGAAGAGCGCCTCCGTTTTTTTAATGGGTGGTGGAAAAGGGGACAGTGGAAAAGTGGACAGTGGACTGATATTCTTTGATAATAGAAGGGATTAATATATAGAGAATGGATTAATTGTTCAGTATTTTTGGGAGAAGGGTAGCCAGCGCACCCCACGCTGGCTACCATACGATAAAGGAAACTCTCTTCGTTTTATATGATAAGTAACCTTGGTTGCTACTCAGCCAGACCGTGGTACGTCGTGCGTACATGGTCTGGGCCGAGCCGCTGAAGGCCATTGCGCATTTATGCGCGCATATTCTTAATAGTAATTATAATTTACCTTGGTATAATTGATGACATCTGCACTCCAAGTGCCATAATATGCCCAGAAATGGGAAGTGTAATGCCATGAAGCTGGATTGCCTGAAGGCAAATATAGAATAGGATTCTTCTTTTCACTGACGGCGTGGCCGTCTGCATATCCCACTGATACATTTTGCTCTAAATTGTGGGGAAAGTCCAAGTGACGCATTGCATTTCCATCATCGGCAGAGAAAAAGTAACGTTGGTTATCAACGCTAGGTACATTTTTAGTTTCTGCAATGCTGCTTATCTCTGAAGGAAATTTGGGTTGCCCGTATCTTCTCAATACATTAGGTTTTGAATTGTCAGTGACTTTACGGTGCAAATGCGAATTCAAGCCATACTGGTATGATTCTCCAGTATCAAGCCACGGGTATTTACGATCATTATTAGCACTCAATGTTACAACCTGGTTTTGCTTTTCAGGGCAAGTGAATTCTGCCCTGCGATCATTGACCGCACCTGTAAATTGACCTCCCTTCAAAAGAAGATGTCCCCAGTACATATACATTGCTACAGCTGGCATGTAAATGTCTTCATGGTCATTTTCATACAGTTGCACATAAAGACCCAATTGTTTTACGTTGTTGACGCAGCTGATGCTGCGTGCCTTTGCGCGTGCTTTGCTCAGTGCGGGCAACAACATTGCTGCCAAAACTGCAATAATCGCTATGACAACCAGCAGTTCAATCAATGTGAATGAATTTGTTTTGCTTTTAGTTTTCATTGTTTTCTCCTTATTCTTTTGTGTAAAATTTTTATAGCATTGATTCTTATTGCGTAAATTTTACCATAGAAAAAGGATGAAAGCAAGTTATCAATTGTGCAATATTTTCATCTATTGTGCAAAATGACAGAAATTTGTCAATCAAAGACTCCTAAACGCCAGGCATGTTAAATATTTCGGCCCTGAATGCCGTAGGTGTCTTTCCGTATTTCTGCTTGAATTTCTTGTAGAAATACACAAGGTTTGAGAAACCGCATTTTTCACTGATTTCCTTTATGGAAAGGTCAGTTCCCTTAAGCATGTCAGCGGCATCGGTAAGTTGTTCGTTCAGTCTGAAGTTTACTGGCGAAATATTGAACACATTGTTCCAATGTATATAGAAGTTGCGCCTGCTGAAACCGTATTTACTGATAAGCGATTTTAGATTCTGCCCTTTCTTAAGGGCTTCGGCTATCTCGAAAATGTTGATGTTAGGTACTTTCCCATTGTAATTTTCCTGTTTTACCGCCTTTAGGATTGAGGAAAAAAGATGAATTGCAAGTGTATCCAGTTCATCAGCCACACCCAAATCATTAGGAGAATCCAGTCTTTGTCGTATTTCTTTAATGATCTTCTGGATGTGTTCATTGAAAGGAACTCCATAAAATATCATTTTCTCCTTTGTGCCGAACAGTTTGCACAGCGCCTCCGTCACGTCTGGATTATAACTGAAGAAAATCTCATCGTGAAGCGGAACATCCTTGCCACCAGTGTATGAATTCACAGGCAGGAAGGAAAATTTAATGTAGTCGTTCTTGATGGCGGAATTGTATTTTTTGAGATAGAAGGAAATGCATACAAAGTTTTGGGGAAGATACATTCCTTGGGATAGAGCCTGATTAGTCACCCAGCCGACAGTATCCACTTGAAAGGGGAATGAAACAAGCCTGGGAACCTTTCCAAGACGGCAATATATATTACTCATTTTTTTGCAGGAGGGGTTGAGTTTAAGGACAGTGGACAGTGGACAGTGGGCAGTGGGCTATGGTTAGTTGGGTGTCCGCGGCGAAAGCCGCGGATAGAATTGTGCCAGTCAAACGCCTGAGCACAGAACAGCCCACTGTCCACAGTCCACTGTCAACTCAAATCGTATGCGCCTTCCTTGAATCTGCGTCCCTGGTATAGAGCCACTGTGCCTGATGGCACCACGAGTGCTTTCTTTGCAGGAGTCCACTCCAGTTCGATTGCCCCTTTGGGCGTCATCTGGCGGACCTTGAACTCTGCTAGATTGCCAGGCTGTGGATCCACGATGAATTCCGCGAAGGCGGGCTTCAGTGGCCGTATTCCGCAAAGGCAGCGTGTAATGATGTTTGCGGGCGCGGCGCCCCAGGCATGTGTCCAGTCCTGGTTCTGCTTGCATTCGTCTCCCCAGGATTCCATTGTGGTGGTGGCACCTTCCCGCATCATGTTCATCCATGAGCGTTTTGACGACGATGTCATAAGAGCCACTGCGTGTTCCGCAATGCCGTACCTGAAGCAGGTCTCCAGCAGGAACTGGGCCCCATAGACGCTGCAATTCATGTCCTTGCCCAGAATAATCTTCCTGTGAGCATCAATTTCATCTGCCTCGCAAAGTTGGAAATACAGTGCAAACATTGCTGTATGAAGCGCCGTGTGGCTGGAACCCAGGGAATCCACGAACACGCCGTCTTTGAGAAAATGCCTTCTAATGGCGAGTTTCTGCTCCTTGGCCAGTTTAAGGTATTTATCCTTGCCAGACAATTCATGCATTGCCAGCAATGCGCCATGCAAATATGCGTTTGGCACAAAGTTCACATTGCTGAAATCATATCCGTCCTGCTCGGACTTTGGCCAGTCAACGATGTCACTCAGGCTTCTTTCAGGCGATTTCTCCTTGTAAACCTGCCTGTCAAGCAGGGAATCCTTGTTCAGGTAATTGAGGAGCAACTTGTCGTCAAGTTGCGGCAGCCAGCGTGCCACAGAGGTCTCGTCGCCGCTGTACAGCCAATAGTCCCGCACAAGCATTGGCGTGAGTAGCAGCCACTCCACAGGCCATGTGAAACTGCCGTATTCGAAGAAGTGGTCAATGGTGTTGCGGGCGGTGCTGTACGAGGCATCACAGCAGAAATGCCCAAGTTGATTGATGAAAGCGTCTCCCTCGTAGGGCATTCGCTCCCTCTCGCCGTCCACATATCTGTCAAATACGGATTCTGCCTTTATCGAGTACTTGCAGAAATCCCAGACTTTCTTCAGCACAGGATCGCTGCACTGGAAATCGCTGGCGCTGTCATTCCAATCGGGGTAATATGCCGTGCGCCGCACCGTCACCTTGCCGTAGTGGCGATTGACCTCCACGTATCGGAACGGTGCAAATTCGCCATCGACTTCTGGAGGCGTGGAGCAGTGCGGATTGCATCCATAGGCGGGAATGTATTCATGGATATTGAATCTCACCACATTGTGCCCTATGCTTGTCTGTATGATGTTCTGTATGTAAGTGCAGTAGTTCGTGGGATGAACAATGCGCCCGTCGCGGGCCACTTCGCCCACAATGATTTCCACATTCTCCGCGAAATCGGTGTCAAGTTCCACCTCCAATGTGCTGTATGCATTCTGCCCGAAGTCAAAGAAGCCATTGAAGCAGACATCATTGGTTATTTCATCAACTTTCTTCAACATCATTTGTTTCCTTTAGGGTTTCTCCTGCGGCAGGCGGACATTCGCTGCTGTCGGCTTTTCCAATGCCAGACTGATGCCCCAGGTGCATCCATGGTTCATGGCCTGGGCAATCAAGACTTCATGCTCGCCTCGGCTCCAATGCTGCGGCACAAGATGGCTGGCTGGAATGATAGGGTTGCGGGCCTGCTCGTCCAGATAGACTGGAAGCCCGTCCACAAATACCTTCACATTTCCATCATAGCCTAGAGCAAGCGACAGATCCAATTCGTCCTCGGCAAAATAGCGCGTTCTAAAGAAGCGGACGCCATCTTCCGTGAGATGCTCTAGGCGGTCAGGGAATATGCTGAACGGTTGATTGTTCTTCGCTGGAGCGAAGGATAGTCCTTGCGCCTGCGCCGCCGTAATCTCCGCGAGTTCGCATCCGTAGAAGGGGGCGCTCAACTGCATATGCTTGGCATAGTCGCCACGCATGAACGGGTAGGCGACTGGCTGCATGGCGCAGGCTGGGAGCGAACGTCCTGCTTCGTCCATGATGTTGCAATAGGGATTCTGTCCATAGCCGTATGCGAATGAAGGCATGTTCTGGGCGCATTTCAGGATGACCTGGTTGCCGTCAAGGATGACGCGGTATGCCAGTTGACGTGCTTCCTCACCTATGACAAAGCCGTTCGGGCGCCCAGCGCTTCGTAGAGAACCTACTACATTTTTGTAGTGTATATGGAGTTCATGTAGGCCGTGTGCACGGTCATAGCGCAGCACGGCATGGTCTAACTCTATTGGCAGTGGAAGCGAGTTCGGCTCATGCAGAAGCGTGGACATGGCCTCGGCCATTCGACGGCCAAGGATGAATTGCGATTCCTCATCAAGATGTATTGTGTCGTCAAGCACCAAGTCGATGGTCGGGACTGTCAGCAGCCCGCGAAGATGATGAGGCATGAGCCGCTGTGCCTCGCGGATGACAGTCCATGCTTGCTCGCCTGATTCGGCTGAAGATATCTGTCTTGCAATCTGCGCTTGGACAATCGGCAGTCTCGGTGTCTTTAGGTCCCGCCGCACTGCGCGGAAGAAAGCCAGCGTCGCCTTCTCGAATGCGCACATGCGTTCTGGCGTTGCATCGGAGCAGCCCTGGTACCAGAGCATTCCAGTCACACGACCGCCATTGCGTATGACACGGCTGATCATGGCGCCATAAAGCGAACCATATCCCTCGCTTTTCGTCGCTGGATCCCACATTGCAATTGAGGTGCCTCCGTGGGCGCAGGCAATCAGCCCCTGGGGAACGCCTGTCTTGTGCCACCGCTCCAACGCGAAGGGCAGGCCTGGCTCCGCGCCAGTGCCATCTGGATTGCGCCGTGCACGCGATGTCACAGGCGGATTGAGCAGTCGGAGATGCGCTGCATGGCGGGATAATTCCACACGCCCGATAGGTTCCTGTGCCATCGCCCACTTGTCATCCATGTAATAGGCGCGGACGGACGGCTCTGCATTCAAGCGCTTGCCTGTGATGAAGCCAGAGCCCTGCATATTGGACTGTCCTGCAAGAATCCAGACCTCGCCCACCAGCACATCGCGCACAGTGACTGTCTCGCATCCAATGTACAACTCCACAGAATACGGGCCGCCGCATGGAATGCCATTGAGACTGGCGGCGAATTTGCCGTGGGATGCATGACCGCAGTTGGGCAGTTGGAGGACGGCTTTTCCGCTGTCGTCACAGATGATGGCGGACACAGTCCCTTCAGAACGGCAGGTGCCAGTTACGCTCTGCTCGGAAACACCCTTGTCATTGCGGGGCAGGACAGCAGAGGGTAGAAGCCCAGTAAGAATCTTTATCATGGCACATACTCCTTCGGGAACGGTGGCAGAAGTTCATGCTCCGTCCTCTCGTCATCCGTGGGGATTTCCGCCTGGCGGCAAAGTTCCTCCACCAATTCGGGCGAATAGACGGCTTGCAGCACATCCAATGCCTCCAGGGCGTGGTTTTCCATAACCCGATAGCCAGGCGGCAAATGCCACGAGACCTTTATTGGCTCGGTAAGGAAAAACTCAAAGCCCATTCGATGATAGAG
>JAEEGL014783254.1_pt1 | contig 14223 bp, 15 predicted proteins | sample 9134231 | NCBI WGS metagenome assembly JAEEGL01 (sample SAMN16246548, study PRJNA631951) | gut metagenome | biome: gut microbiome; feature: rumen; material: fiber-attached | host: Bos | place: Iran: Karaj | collected 2018-10 | reverse complement strand
TATCATGTTCCTCTTTTATGACACATTAACCAAATGCAGTATTTATATTCATGCAATATTCATTCTTGCCTTATACAAGGCAATTGCATCCTGCATGATGTCATAGTGGTCGAATGCCAGATGTGGCAAGTTTGACAGTGGCCACCATTCTGCTTTGGCAGCATCATCCTGGCCAATGACAGCGATAGGTTCATCAACGATAGCGAGGTAAGCAACGGTAACAGTTCTTCCTCGTGGGTCGCGGTCAACCTTCGAGTAGGCTCCAATCTGCTGTATCTTCGATACTCGGAGCCCAGTCTCTTCCTCCAGTTCCCTAATGGCGCACTGCTCCGTCGTCTCGTCCATATTCATGAAACCGCCGGGGAATGCCCAACCACCCTTGAAAGGCTGGTCACCTCTCTGAATCAGCAGTACTCTAGGTTCAGCTTCTTTTGTTATAACGATACAATCAGTTGTCACTGCCGGTCTTGGATATTTATAAGTATATGCCATGGTGTCCTTATATTATTACTTAGTCTTCAGAAATAAAGTCTTTAGCAGCACCTTCGTCGCCATAGCCTGCAATAAAGTTGTCTCTAATATATCGTCTGTAAAATTGAAGAACCACTCTTTTCATATCTGTGGGCAGATAATTCATCGCCTGTATCTGCATATCCATCGGTATTCCCCATATAGCTTCTGCTATGCTCCCTACAATTGCTCCAAGAGTATCCGCATCAGCACCAAGACTTACAGCCTTTCTCACGGCATCCTCGAATGAGGTACTTTCGCCAATAATCCACAGAGCAACAGGTACAGTTCCCTGACAAGTTTCATCAAACCTATTGATAACATCTTCTTTTCTGATATTGATGTTATATCCCGAACGACTTGCGCAGGTCTCAACAAGTTCCTTGACGTGTTCTTGGGTAAAATTCGGGTGATAACACGGCAACTCTATTCCATACTGAATAGCCAAGGCAACCGTCTGAGCACCCTTTATTCCCTCTGGATGGTTATGTGAACAAGCAGCACTCTTTTCTGCCATATCCATCAGATATTTAAACTCCAAGTCGTTTGCTGCCCATGCAACAGGACTCACTCTCATTGAGCTCCCATTTCCGAGGCTGTTATATGGCTGGGGATTGTCACTTCTTACCCACTGAGCGAAACGCCCGCCATAGCCGCCCATTGGATTGGGGTACTTTCGGCACCATTCATGAATGTATTTGCCGAAGTTTTCTGAGTTATGGAGTATGGCATCGGCTACAGCCACTGTACAGATGGTATCATCCGTAAAGCCGTTTTCATCCGACAGCCATTCAAAATTGTAGTCATTCGTGGGATTAAACTCCCATCGGCTACCTACTATATCTCCTATGATTGCTCCTAACATAAATCCAATTTGAGTTTAATTCTTTCAATGATTATCTTAGCTCTATTGTTGATGATTTCCGTACTCTCATCAATATAGCGATGACATTCTGCTATAAAACGGTCACGATTAGTATATCCACCGCGCCAATAGGTATAGCCCTTTGAGCGGACAATGGGAACATAGTTGGTGTCCACATAGTCCGATAGAATGTTCCCTTCAATGAATTTGACCCAACCGTCCTTACCATAGAATGGTTTGAAGTCGTCCTTATTCAGCTTGACCAATTCCTCCAGATCAAGGTCTCTCGATGGTTCTCCCGTCAGTACTTTATACAAAGCCTCCAAGAAGCGGTCTTCATAGTCGTGCCACTCATTATGACATCCTCGATGCTTGTTAATGCTCCATTCTCCTATGCGTTTGTCTGGGAGAACAGCCATATTTCCAATGGTGTAACATGTGATTTGGAATTCCTTCATCTTTGCCTTTAGCCCATCATCAGGATTCCATATCGCGGTGAACTTCTCGTTCCAAGGCTGAGAGAAAAGTGTATTATATGTATTGAGTGTGTCGCCACGAAGCTTGCCGTCACCAAGGTTATCCAACGAAAGGTTCTCCCAAACCTCACCGAACACCAGGCAATAGATAGCCCTCATTAACTCAGTATCATCCGAATCGAAGTTTCGGTTAGGGCAGCCAAACACTTTATCATTGCGTAGGTTGCCTAAAGGGAAGGTCTTCAAACGATTAATGTCCCCTCCCATTTTTTCCTCGATAAATTGTGCGACAAGTTCTTTTGGGTTCATAAGTGTTTTACTGTAGGAAATTTCTCTTCTCGTAATACCTTCTCAGCAGCATCCATAAGTTCAGGCCGAAGTTCCCAAACCCATAGGCCATTCTCTTTTCGCGCTTTGATGGTCGGTGTTGACCAGTAGTGGCGAACATCTGGATCTTTTTCGTCAATCACAGCAAAGTTGAGCATATGTTGTGCTCGACGACCCAAGGCTACGATACTACCAGTTAGGGCATCGGCTTTAACACCAAACATTTCCTCCATCTGTGGCAGTGTATATCTTTGGCCACGTCCAGCTTGTAAATAACATTGTAGCATGCGTTTAATACGGTTGCTTGCATGCTCAATAATCTGGCACCATTCTTCAGTAGTGATAGAAAGCGGAGCCTCCTTATAGCCATTTGTATAAGTGTGATGGTAAGATATAAATGGCCTGTCATCAATCAGCTCTACGGATGACGAGCCACTACCAAATTGAGGTACTTTGTATTTGAGCCTGGGAATATTGATGTCCTTTGAAAAAACATCCTTCCATGTCTTGAAGGTTTTCTCATTAAAAATTGCATAACCTTCTTCATCGAATCCGTCAACAATACGGAAATCCGCTATCAAGTCCTGCTTTTCCTTTTCTGATAAAGTTGGAACCCATAGTGTTTCGAACTTTGACTGCAATCCGGCCTTGGTGTAACTGTTGACATTTATCTTGGAAGACTTCAGAAATCGTTCCACAGCAAGGAACAGTTTCTTCATTTTGGCCCTGTCTGCATAGGTGAAATCGTATTGCGTCACGGGAACAGCCATGTCTGCCAACAGATTATCTGCTGTCAGAAGCGCATTTGTTCCTTCTTCACCTGCCGCGATAACTATCTCATAGATGATAGCCTTTAATATTATTTCTTTTTGGTCTGTCATAATGCCAACCTATTTATATTGATTCAGTCTTCGATATTTATCAGCAACTTCAAGGAGCACATTGAACTTCTTCAGCCTTTCTTCAGATAGTTCGCCTTTGACTATTCGCTTTTTGGTGGCCTTGAACCAATTAAGCATTTCATGTTCTTCAAGTCTGTGCTTGGAAGGGCGACGGTGATTCGTTTCCATGAACGACATCATCTGCTCATACTGCTGTTGCCATCTTTCTTCTTGCGTCATTTTATAATTGTTCCTATCATATAGTCAATCCGAATTTCGACACAAAGATAGGAAAAAAAAGTGGAAGAAAACGCAATTTCCCCGAATTTCAGCAAAATTGAATCGTTTTCTTCCGATTAGATAGGACGATGCCTATCAAAACATGAAGATTTCTGCTATCATAAAGAGAATCCTATTCTCCTACGATGATCATAAGGTATTGAGCAGATGTCATCTGCTGTTATTACTCTGTCAATCTTTCCATCCTTACCATAACGTTTGGCTCGTTGAATATAAATATGCTCTATAATATTTTTTACAGATCGTGCATTTGCCCAAGAAGCTTTATTACTACCAGACATCTCGGCTGCCAGCTCCTCTTTGAAACTTGCCAGACCATCCAATGAGAATGTGTGTCCAAAAGACTTCAGATAACGTATGCCTATCTCCGTGAGTTCCTCCTGTGTATAGTCTTTAAACTCAAAGCGGTTGACAAATCTGGAATACAAACCAGGGTTCTTATCAATCATTTGGTCGAGTTTATCCTTGTAGCCACAGATAACAACGGCAAAGTCTTTTTTCTGTTCATCAGCAAGTACAGGCAACAACAGAGGCAACACCATTTTATTGGGGTCATCACGATGAGATCCCTCTAACAAGTAAGCTTCATCGAACATCAAGATTCCTCCTTTGCTCATTTCAAGGAGCTGCTCAATGACCGCCTCTAGGTCACCAAAGGAATCACCTACGAATGTACTCCTGTCTACTACTATGACATGTCCTTTAGATAATAGTCCAGCCTCCTTTAGAAGTGAGCCATATAGCCGACAAACCGTCGTTTTTCCTGTGCCGGGATTACCATAAAACACAGAATGGAGAAATATCTTCATGATAGGATATTGTGGAGATTGATGCAGACAAGCCTTATTGTATTCGGCAAGGGATTTAAACTCCTTTAGGCGTTGCTTGATGTTGTCACATCCCACTAGTTTATTCAATTCTGCAATTGGGTCGTGTAGTGGAAGGAGAACCTCTGCTTGATGACGAAAGCTTCTCACCTTTATCTCCCCGCTGGGATAGCCGCCTCCAGTTCTATATTTCCTTTTGAAGACAGGTTCAACCTCCACGATTTCATCATCTGAACTCACGAAAATGGAGTCTTTATCCCAAATATCAATAATACCTTTACATCCATCAAGGCACCATGTGTTCTCATTGCTAACAGGTATAGAATGGGGCTGAGTACTGCCATCATAACGAAAAGGCAATACTGTTATTTCATTATCTTCATCGTTCTCTTGGACGAGTACTTGATATCTATTGCCTTCTTTCACTTGGAAATATTTCATTTTTGCGTCAGTGAAATGAAAAAGTCGTTCTGCCATATTATTACTCTTATTTTTGATTTCAATACTATTTGCTCTTATAAATCATGTTTAAGGAGATCTTCAAGCTCCCAAACACGACGCTGGAGTGCAGTACTTATTTCATAGTACTCCATGAAATAGTCGATGACTGCTTTATAGTCTTTTTCAAGTTCTTCTCTTGTCATCATTTGTACGGAGGCCTTTACTCTTGATGCAAACTTATTTTCACGTGTCCGATGATATTCAGTTAAGTAGCGATCAATGACCCATCGTGGTTTCCCTATAAACTTTATCATAGGATCGATAAAACGCAAATTCCCGTCAGCATCCTTCAGGCAATTATCAGCCCATACATCTGTAAAAGCGACATGTCCGTCAGTGAACCAATAGCCATCGTCTGTGAGGTGGAAACCACGAAGTTCAAACCATTTTTGTATTTCTGCTTTTGTTGGTCTTTCCACCGTATTAACAAACAGCTGTTCTAGGATGAATCGTGCTCCGCCACTGACTGGATCTTGGCTTACACCGATAAATCGATAACGAACGTCGTTGAAAAAGTAATTGTGAATATGATGCAAATACAGCACCTCAAGTGGGCTGTCATCTTTGAAAGCAGTTACAAACGGGTCTTTAGCCTTGACAACAATACCCTGTTTCTCATTCATGAATACAATACTCTCGCCACTTGGCCTAGTACACCGTTCGCCAAAAGCTTCCCATTCTTCTGAAGGAATGAACTTACCTATCCTTTTAGCTACTGCTATCAGCCTATCAGACTCATGCTGTGCAAGACGACGTGAACCGCCAGGAACGTCTACAAAGGACTCGGTAAGCAGCCCTTTTTCATATGCGAGGATGTCACCCCTATCTTCAAGACTCACCGCAGCTCTGAATCGTTCTGCTGTGGTTGGCGGGATAATCGCATCTAATACATCTGCCCTATCATCAACCTCGGCATATCTGGCATCACGCGCCTCCCATCCAATCATCAGGCGATTGAGAGGATAGCCCTTCTTGATGCACGACTCAACACCTGCGACTATCCACGGACGTTCATCCTCGGAACGCGAGTGAATATACTCCCAAGCATTCCGGCCACTCGTAAGAACAGTCTGCTGGAGCATTAGTTCTTGTTCTTTTGTAATTGTAAGTATCATAACCGCCTTCTACTAAATAAGTATTGTTTCAACTATTAACCCCAACTTCTTTGCTGTTTCAATCATATTTTTGGTACCTTTAGATCTTCCGTTCCAAAACGCAATGAGAACATCTGCATTTTCAGCCATTTGTCTGTTTCGTATCGGACCAGCAGCTTTACCATACTTCTTCCAATCCGCAGGATGCCTTTGAAGGGCATAGCCTCTTTCATGAGCATATCTTTCTCCAAGGGAATCACTTCCTGATGAAGTTCCGCTAAGAATAGTGATACTAGGCTCTGAATATTGGCTAGGCAATATGTTGTCACAGGCGCTTTTCAGTTTTTCGTAATCTGCGAAGTTGCGCGATCCTGCGATAATGACTTTGCTACCATCGCCGATAGCCCTCTCTCTTTGCTCCCACTCCGTGATTGTCTTTGCCATAACCACTACCTAGTCTTTTATTTTCAACCCTTTTTACGCTTTACTCCGCAAAATTACAAATAACACATGATAGCTCCAACTATTTTATCTGTGCAAGGATTGTATCACGCTAATTGTTGTTGACCACCTCCAAATATCCCTCATAGTGCAGAGTCAGCGAACCTGATTGGCCATTGCCAGTTTCATCATCGCTATGGAATATGTGCAGGTCGCTGGTCGAGAAATCAACGATGTACTTGTCGCCCGACCTTACCACCGTCATAATGAGTTTCATACACCACCCTGTAAGGTCACATTTTCCCGTTGATGCTATTCTGTTGACATCAAAGTCAGCATCAGCCTCTGTGCTGAAAGTACCTTGGGGTATTCCAGAAGTGTTATATGGTATTCTAACACTAAGAAACGTAATTGGAGTGGTTGTCCCAGCATTGACCATCCGTATGTTTGAGAATATGAATGACGCATATCCATCGCCCCAGTCAATGAACTGTCCGTAAGGCAGACTGCCATAGCTTTTACCACTTATCATCAGCTCATTAGCAGAGCCACTACCACCGCCACCAGTCGTATCATCGTCATCACTGCTGCATGCGCAGAACATGGTTAAACACATGATGGTCATCAATACCATCTGTAAGCTCTTGAATGAAATAATTGCTTTCATAACGTTGTTTTTTTTGAGTTGTTATTATTCTGTTGTCTGTTGATTCTTTCGTCAGGAGTCAAGGATGTCCTTGACCAAATAGGTGCTCGTAATATCCTAGATCCTCGTGATACTTACGCTGTCTGCGCTCGTATTCACGACGTTCTTCCTCACGACGGCGCTTGCGCTCCTTTGCTTTCTTGTCATCTTTCGAGTCGTTACCGCCGAAGATGCCTGCAAACAATGCGATTAACAATAATATTTCCATAATCCTAAGCTTTTAATTGTTGTACTTCGTTCTTGGTTCTCTATTTTACGCTGAATGTTCCTACAGGTATGGTAGTAGCAGTGATGATACTCATGTAGAAGATGCCATACTCACCCTTCTCCAGTTCTGATGCAGGGATGGTCAGTATATAAGACTGGTTGCCATACTTATGACCTACGAACTGCACATATCCAGCGCTCTTGGTTTCTTTACTGCCAATCAGCGAAGATTCGAACTCTATCCACTGGATTCTGCGTTCCTTCTTCTTAGCATTGAAACGGACGATGCGATAGCTGTCCATTGGATCCGTTTCATTATTCTCCCCTTTGATAAGCAGATGGACATCCTGACCATCGTCCTTGAATGAGTAGGATGAGCTACCACCCTTGAAAATAATATCCATGCCGGACGAGCCTGCCAATCCACTTACTGTACCAGCAGCACTGGCAACACCCGCTGCACCGCCCATTACACGTACTCCGTTGATGACACCACCGACAGAACCGGCTGTTGCAGCACCAATCATTCCGCCAGCACCTATGACATCGGCAGCACCGCCAATCCACTTCGTCCATTTCTTCACCTTGTTCTCATGCTTGCCGATGGTACCTGACTCCTTGGGGAGAACATCAAACGTTGAGTCACTTGTCAGAATACAGTAGCTGTTAATAAACTCTGGTTCTGCCACCTTAATTTCCTGTGCACTTGCTGAAATTGTTGTCAGCATCATTGCGATTGAGATAAAATACTTTTTCATATTCGTTATATTTTAAAAATTAAACAAGTTATACCAACCAAAGAGGGCCACTCTCGTACTAACCTGCAGGTATCTCCAAACACCTCTTTAGCACAGAGAGCAACCCTTCTTATATGTCGAGCCGCTATGTTTTGTGACCTCTTGTTACGTTTTGGAGAACTTTGCAGGATTCTGGCCACATTCTCAGCACTTTCACGATTCACGACCGCCATGCGCTGGTTTCTGGATGCAAAATAAGTGAAAAATCGGCATTTAAAATAGAATTTTTTAAATACAAGACTTGTAAATTTAGACTTTTTATTAACTTTGCACCACAGTTTTTATATCCGTAGTTATGAGGTATCTATTAGGATTGACCCAACTGCCTTTCGAGCAGGTACAGAAACAGATTATATATGTGGAAGGCGAATATAACGAAGAAGTAAATCGTTATATTCAAGGCAACTATGAGCGTATAATTAAGCATTTTAAGAGTTGGGGGTACGATTTCTGTTATATGCCGTATCTTGCCAAGGAATTAGCGGAGAGCAAATCTCTGCGTTATTATGCGCCATTTTCGCCTAAAGATTTCAAACCCGTAGTTGATATTAAGAGTGATTTTATTCTAAAATGGATGGTAAATTCTCAGAATAGGAATAATATCAAACCCTCATTGCTTTACTACCATCCATTAAGTCGCCTACGTGATTATCAAGAGGCTATTTGCCAATTCCGGGGCATTACCCTATTGGATTCCGATTACAAAAAGACAGACAATCTTTCCAATCTCCTGGAAGAAATACATCAGGCTTTATGCTATTATGACCGGCAAATACCAAGATTCCATTATGTTGGCAAAGACGAAGCAGATGAATTCTTTAATAATCTGTCAGAGGAGAAGAAAGCAAGAATGAGATTATTGGAAGAAATCGCTGCCGAATTTAGGCAGAATGGTGTGAAGTGTGCCATGCTAGACTACTTTACACATGGTCAACCAAAGATCAGCCCCATGCGCATAACCAAGGACTATCGCATAATCATCTCTGATAAGAAGATTGGTCTTACCGCTCCAAAGTCATTAGCCGTGTATCTTCTTTGGTTAAATCATGGAGAGGGTATTACCTACAAGGAGTTGGACTATTATACCGACGAGTTGTTAGAAATCTATAGGCTGTTGAAGAAACGCGATGTGTTAGACGACAAGATGACAAAATCGATTATACAGCTCGCCACAACTAGTGACGAAGTCAGTTGGCACATAAATCACATCCGTAGTGAGTTTAATGCTGTTTTTGAGGAACACGTTTCCCGAAACTATACCATAGAGGGAGAACAGAATGAAGAGAGGACTATAAAACTACCAAGAAACTTAGTAACTTGGGAGTGCGAAATGCCTGCCCCAACTCCAAAGCATAAGGCTGCAACCCATGATAGAAACTGGTATTATAAGTGATTAGTATATAACGAAATCCCCATCGGGAGCCATCCTTAAGTTTTCCAAGGTACCCGGAATCCATCTATCGGAAGGGTCTGTAACCACATAACCGTCGCTCTTCATCCATTCAAGCAGCATCTCTCGGATATAGTATCTTTGATGGAGTGACCTGTCAAGGTTGTTCCCATCTAATTGATACGGAATAGACCTATAGGTCTTATCGAGATACCCCTTCAAATGTTTTCTCCATCTAGCATGAGTGTCGTTACTCTCGCCAAATACAAAGACGTAGTGTTTTGGCCAAGAAAAAGCTTTGTCTATGAGATTGTAATTGTCTCGTATATATTCCCAATAGTCATCAGAACCATAGGTAGGAGAGAAGATAAGTATACTACTATTCTTTCCCCTCGCCCACAATTCATCAAGTGTGAGACATGCAATATTTCCCAACTCCCCCGCAAAATCATGCCTATATGCAACGTATTCTAGGGTCTTTCTTAATAGGTCTCGTTGTGCCTCAAATGGTGTCACTATAACTACCGTAGATGTCATGTCAAACTTTATCCTTCTCGTAAAAGGGTTAATCTTAGAATATGTTTGCTTGATATATTCAAGATTATCGAACAGCCAAGTGGCAATGTCTATTACTTCCCTTGCAGAGTAGCGGCTATCTTTTGTAACAGTCGATGCCTCATGTGATACATGAATACTGCCTATTGGTGGGCAATATATGCCAAAAGGTAATTTTGTTCTATCCATTCTGTTGAGGTATTTGTTGAGTTAAACTGATAGGTATCTTAGAATCGGTATAGTCTAACAACAATTGAGCAGCGTTTTTGGAGCTGTCGCCACCTCCAGCAATGCTTCTTTCTCCGAATGTGAAGAAGTAGTCCTTTGCCCTTGATACCGCAACATTTATTAGGTTGTCATTGTTCTTTATGAAATTCCATCCTTCATCTTTCCCATATACTGTAGAGAAAATGACTATTTTGCTTTCTGCCCCTTGGAATGTGTGAACTGTACCGAACGGAATTTCCGACAGTTCGGGATATTTCTTCAGTGCTCTACCCACTTGGATTGTCTGTGTTTTAAACGGAGTGATAACAGAGAGCGTTTCTTTTACGTTGAATTTACCGTTCTTTGTATATGCAGTTTTGATTGCAGGATAATTATTTGCCAACCATTGTGCTATGGCTTCTGCCTCTTGAACACATTGACGGCTACCTTCTTTTGGTTCTGATTTTTGGTGCTCTACATGAAGATGGCCCATGGCAGGACAATCTTTTCCCAGTTTTTTCGCTTTGTCCAAATCAAAGACATCTGGCCGCACAGGATTAAGCCTACCTTCATATATAAGATCGTTGCAAAAGTCTATTATCTCTTTATAGCAACGCCGATGTTCTGAAAGGAATAGTCCTCGCTCGCCTTTTCCGCTTTTATCCTTTGGATATTTCTGAAATTCACATACGCTACATGACACCTTCATAAGACTAGAAGAAGAACAATTTAGCAGGGATTCATCAAAATCCTTTTCACTTATGGTGACTTTATATTTACGAGCCATCTCAAAATCCACCTTTTTGCTTACAGACCATACTGGAGGTATCTGACGTGAATCTCCCACTATAATGGATCTTTTTGCCAATGCGAACGAAGGAATAGCCATCTCAGGAGACACCTGTCCTGCTTCATCCACAATAAGAAGGTCAATATCCTGATAATAAGGGAATTTCTTATTGCCCTTTTCGTAGAGTTCAAATACTTTTGGAAGCATGAAGAAAGTCATAACCATACAGGGCTGGAGCATGGCCATTCTGTGGAATCTCCTATCTTGTATGGTTTTCGTTGTTTTAAAAGAGTCTTCCTTACTAATGAGATTCTCCCCAGAGAGCCATCTTGCTTCATAGTAATGAACCGCCAGCCAGAACATTTGATATCTAAGGGTTATGTCAAGGATTCCGTTCAGTTCGGAAGATGTCACCTTTCTGATATCATCAGTCTTTGGGACTTTATATATCTCGTGAATATATTTCGTAATATGATTTAGTCGTTCCTTGTAGTAAGGTACGTTTTTCCCTATTCCTTCATCATTTGCATCATTTAATGGCTTAGGCTTCTCAATTTCTCCGAAAATTCTCTCTAATTGGACATAAGCCTGTTCTATTTTGTTATCAATGACCTTTTCCACAAGTTGTTTCAGGCCAATCATGCCAAGCAACCTCCTCCACAGGTTCTTCTTATCCTTCTCTTTCTTTGCTTCGTTTACATTGGAAATAGCTTCAAGAATGTCACACATTAATTCTTTACGTGTGCTGATTTCTTGAAGAATCCGTTGCTGTACCTTTTCCCAATATGTTTTCCCACCAACGTTGATTTTGCCAAAACAACCTTCGAAATGGGCTTTAAATGCTTCTGCCATTTCTTCTATCTTGTCTTCGAGCGAGGAGTAACAGTCATCACCTTTATTGTTCGTTTTGAAGTACTTCTTGTATTCCTCCTTGTTATATTTCTGGGGTGATGGAAAAAAAGATGCTAGAGACTGCGCGGAAGTCCACCTAAGACCTAATCTGTCGGTATTGTCTTTCGAAACATTTGAGAATGAGTCGATAACATTTACAACAGCTTTGTTGTTTGTTGAAGTTGCCACAATGACAGGAGCCTCTTTCTCGTTAATGGCATGCTCAACAATTAGATCTGCTACAACACTTTGCAGTAGCGTAGTCTTGCCTGTTCCCGGAGGGCCAGCCACAGCAAGTACATTACCCTCATTTACCTCTTTCAGATGATGAATAGATTCCCGTTGTGAAGGAGAGAGAGTCCATAATCCGCTCATTACACCAAGATGTTTCTTCATGCAATCGATCCTTTCCTCGCCAAAAGGATTATAAGGGGTGTCCTTAACCTTGATGGGGCTTGACAACATCTTGTCAAGCAAAGGGAAGGAGGACTTCTCTTTTTCACAAAATTCTATTAAAGACTGGTATAACTTTCGTATGTGTTTGGTAGATACAACAGTATCGTCATAGATTATACATGCATATGACTTAAAGTCGTAGCGCCGTTTCGTCTTTTCTGTATCGTCTATGTATGGCTCATTCCAATTTCGACCAGTAGAATTTTCATATATCTTCATAGCCAAAGACCAATACTCGTGCCATGACTTTTTTTCTGTCTCAATACCTGTAGGTGGCTCCTTCCACTCTCCTATGGACAGGTATTCCCCAAATGGCGCTAACAAACCTGTCGGAATCCACGGCAAAGAATTATCTTTCCCGGGTTTTAATTCTCCGTTTTTGCATAGCAAGGCAGGAATATATAAGATGGCTGTGTCTCTAACATCTTTGTCATCAATAAGGATGCCGTCAACATCTAATTCATCGACGATTCTTGTTGATTCGATAATTTTAGTTAGGATGATGATGGGAATTTCCTTGCCCTTTTCCAACTCATGTTGTTTTGCATTCTGTTCATATATGGTATTGTAGATACTATCATCAATTTTACCATTCTCGATGTCTAAAAGATTGTCTGTTTCAAATGGCCTTTTCTTCTTGAGGTCAATGCCACTTTTAGCATTGGTAATACCATATAGGTATTGTAATTGATTCTTGCGAATGTTGTCCATATATAATAACTTTAATTTTCTGCAGCCATCAGCATTCCGCCTTCTTCTTCAATAGCCTCGTATGGTTTGGCTACCGAATAATCTTGTAGCCAGATGTGATTCAGCGTAAAAGCGATAGAGTCAAGTGTCTCTTCCCGTTTCGAAGGCTTTAGCTCGCACTCCCACACCGTGATACAATGCCAGCCCATCGCTGCCAATTGCTTCTGCTCTTCTTTGTCACGTTCCTTGTTCCTGCGAATCTTCTCAACCCAGAAGTCACGGTTTGTATTAGGTATCTTACAGCAGTTCGAGTTTTCGAGCATTGTCATATCCACTTGATGGCCATGCCAGAAGCACCCGTTCACAAAGATACAAGTGCGATACTTCCTCAGAACCAAGTCGGGATGTCCTGGCAGCCTCTTGTGGTTAAGCCTGTATCTGAATCCCCGTTTCCACAGACCACGCCGCACAATCATCTCCGGTTTCGTGTCTTTCGAGCGAATCGCTGACATGTTCTTGTGCCGTTGTTGTGGTGAGTGCTTATCCATCTTATTATTTCATCATTGAAATTATACTTTCCGATACTTTATTAGCTCACGGGCTGTTAAATATATAGGTCTGCCCTTAGGATAATTACCCTCTGGGTTCTTTCGGAGAAATTGCTCTCTGTCATCATCAATAATCTGTGCCACATTGAGATCTCCAAGTGTCACCTCTTCATCAAAGAAGTAGCAGAAGTACTTGTCATGGTGAGGATCCACATATCCTTGATTTATCATCTGTTCTTTTGTTAACTCACCAGTATTTTTCACACGAAACACTTTGAATACACCTTTCTCTTCCTCGCCAAACTTATATAGAATGACAAACTTGGCGTATTTAATCTCATCACGACTTTTTACAACGCTACCGCGAACATTCTTTCCAATTCGAACATTATACGAATCGTCGCGCTTGTTTTTTCGCCCTATAATCCAACGCCAATGATCCTCATTATTAACACATCCGACGAGGAAGGTTTCCAAGTGACGCTTTTTATCTTTGTCTTCTTCTTTATCAAAATAGTTCTCTATATGGTGCATTGTAAGGAACTGCTTGGGTATTTCCCTATGGGTTATAGGCTCAACCTTTGGCAATACGGTTCTGGGGTCTACTCCCAAGTCACAAGGCTCAACGGTAAATGACTGTCGTAGTTGAAATAGTAGTGACTCATTCTCTTCCTCTATCACCCGCTTTAGCTCTCGTTCTTTCTCTTTGTCTTTCATGACGATATTTTCTGGTCTTCGGAGGGCCAAAGAGAAATATTGCTGAT
>JAEEGL014527065.1_pt1 | contig 14223 bp, 10 predicted proteins | sample 9134231 | NCBI WGS metagenome assembly JAEEGL01 (sample SAMN16246548, study PRJNA631951) | gut metagenome | biome: gut microbiome; feature: rumen; material: fiber-attached | host: Bos | place: Iran: Karaj | collected 2018-10 | reverse complement strand
TGGGAACAATTACAGAAAGTGGCAAATTTACATATGAAGACGAAACTATAAAAGGAGAAGAAATTGTTGTTAAAAAAGGATCAAAGTTAGGAAGTATATATATTGAGGGCTATGGTGAATTTGGTACAAATGATGAATATCCATATCTTAAGTAATTAGAAAATAATGGAGATTGTGTTATAGAAATCGAAGGAAAAAAAAATAGAGGAAATGTCGAAATTAGACGTTTAAGTGATAGTGATATGACAATCATTAATCATCTAAGTATGCAAGAATATCTCTATGGTGTTGTTCCAAGAGAAATCGGTGGAAATAGCGAATTTGAAGCTGTGAAAGCACAAGCAATTTTAGCAAGAACTTTTGCTTCAAGAAACTATAATAAAAGAATGAGTCAAGGTTTCAACCTTTGTCCAACAACGGATGACCAAGCATACGGTGGATATGAGTGGGAAGTTAAAAATTCTAATAAAGCAGTTGATGAGACAGATGGTATGGTCGCAACATATAAAGGAGAGCTAATCGGTGGGTATTACTATTCAACTAGTGGTGGTTTCACTGAAGCACCTGAAAATGTTTGGGGAGGTACTTATCCATATTTAAAGGCGGTGCCTGATCCATATGAACCTGTTATAGAAGGTAATACAACTTGGGAAGTTACTTTGACTGCAAATGAAGTTAGAGAAAAGCTAAAAAAGCGTGACATTGATGTTGGAGAGATTAAAGATTTAGTAATAGAAGAAACAGCAGAATCAGGAAGAGTTATAAAATTAAAAGTTGTTGGAACCGCTGGTGAAAAGGTTTTAACTAAATCTGCTACTAGAACATACCTTGATTTAAAAAGTCAGTGGTACACAATAAATGATGAGGCTCCGAAGGTTCCTGAAAATTCAAAGAAAACCTCCTCAGGCAAAGAAGAAAAACAAGATGAATCAAAAGAGGAAGAAACTAAAACGGAAACTAAAACCTCTAAAAATGAGGAGAAAGAAGAAGTAGTTATCAAAAAAGAAACAGAAGAAAAAACAGTCATCAATAAAAAAGATAATACTAGCACAGATATAAAGACTGAAAACAAGGAAACAAAACAAGAAGATGATAATAAATGGTATTTAAATTTTGAAACTACAGATAATGTTACTATTGCTAAAAGAGACTATGGCGTTGATACTTCAGAGCTAAAGAAAGAAGAAACAAAAAAATCAGGAGAAGAACTAATAACTATTTCAAGTGGAGATGCTGACACAGAGACCATTATTATTGATACCAAAGAAAGAAAATCATTTTTATTTGATATATTCAATTTCTTTATTAATTTAGACAAAGCTGAAAAAGTAACGACATTAAAAAAGAAATATGAGGCTGGCTCTGTAGCCAAGGTTTTTGTATTTAGAGGAAGAGGCTGGGGACATGGAATTGGTATGAGCCAAAATGGTGCAAAAGGAATGGCTAAAGCAGGATTTAATGCTGAAGAAATTCTAAAGTGGTATTATTCTGAAATCGAAATAGAAAAGTACTAAGAAATTGAGGTGAAGATTATCAATATAGGAATAGATATTGGCGGAAGACATATAGGAATGGCTTTGATAGATGAAAAAGGAAAAATACATAAAAAAGAGATAGTGAACTATTCTAAAGATAAGTCATTATCATATATAGTCGATACAATTTCATCTTATGTTCAAGAACATGAAAAAGAAGCTAGTTCTGTTGGAATTGGAGTTCCAGGTATAGTTAAAAATAATAAGATTGTTTATACTTGTAACCTATCGCTAGAAGATCCTAATTTTGTTCATAAGATTAGAACAAAGCTTCCGGTTTATTTAGGAAATGACGCACTATGTGCTACTCTTGCTGAATATAAACTAGTAGATAAGTGTAAATATAAAAATTATGCACTAATTACAGTAGGAACAGGAATTGGTGCGGGACTAATATTTGATGGCAAGCCATATGAAGGAAAACATGGATATAGTGGTGAGCTTGGACACACTGTCCTTAAAAAGGGAGGATTACAATGTAACTGTGGAAGGCGAGGCTGTTTTGAAAGATATGCGTCCGTTTCACGACTATTAGAAGTTACAAAAAAGAAATCACTAGGAGAGCTGTTCGAAGATATTGAAAAGAATGGAAATCTTGCCCAAATATTTGATAATTATCTTGATGATTTGGCCGATGGAATTGCAAATTTCATTATGACTTATGATCCGGATATGACTGTTATAGGTGGAAGCATCGCTTGGTTTGGCGACAAATTTTATTACATACTTAGAGAAAAAATAGCAAGTAAATTGTTTAATAGAGGTGCAAAAGATGTAATGCTTAAGTTTGCAAAGCTTGGAAATGATGCAGGATTAATTGGAGCATCGTTTTTAGCAAATTCTTAATTTTCTCTTAAGGGGGTAATTTTATTGGATGATGTTGCTCAAAAGTTATCTGAAATTTTGGAAGACAAGGAATCTATTTCTTTGAATGAGCCAATGTCTATGCATACAACTTTTAAAGTTGGTGGCCCTGCAGATTATTTTGTAGATTTGAACAATACCAATATTGAAAAGATTAAAGAATTGATCTCTTTTGCTAAAGAAAAAAATATTCCATATGTATTTATTGGAAATGGAAGTAATGTTTTATTTACTGATAAGGGCTTCCGTGGGATTGTTTTTATGCTTAGAAAATTTGATGATTATAAAGTATATGAAGATCACGTTAATGCAAGCTCTGGAATAACACTTGTTAAGCTTTCAAAATTATATTTAGAGAACTCATTTACAGGCTTAGAGTTTGCTTGCGGAATTCCTGGAACTCTTGGCGGAGGCATATACATGAATGCTGGCGCATATGGTGGTGAAATGAAAGACATCATCATAGACGTAAAGTATCTTGATACAGATACAATGGAAATACATACACTTAAAAATGAGGAACTTGAATTCTCATATCGAAAGAGTATATTCCAAGGAAATCTAGAGAGAGCATTTATACTAGAAGCAAACTTAAAAGCTATAAAAGGTAATAAGACAGAAATAGAAGAAAAAATGATTGCGAACATGGATTCTAGAAATTCAAAGCAACCTGTAAATCTTCCTTCTGCTGGAAGCACATTTAGAAGAGAAGAGGGAATTGTTGTTGCAAAGCTAATCGATGAAGCAGGTTTGAAAGGATATAGTATTGGTGGCGCACAAGTTTCAACGCTTCATGCAGGATTCATTGTAAATAAGGGTGGCGCAACGGCTCAGGATATTCTTGAATTAATTAGCTATGTTAAAAAAGTTATCAAAGAAAAATATAATGTTGAATTACATGAAGAAGTAAAACTAATTGGAGAAAGGAGTGTCTAAGAAACAAAAACTTAGACTATGCATAAAATGAATTTAAGGGAATGGTTTAGTTCGAATTTAAAACTCAAGCGTTGGTTAATTTTTATTTTAATAGGAGTGTTCTTAATTGCATATGGAATCAATAAGTTGATTCAAAACGATAGCATTGAGATACAGGAAATTATTTGGTATGGATTTATTATGGCGATGGGAGTTGTATGTGTAGTTTTCTCATATATAATGTCACAAACACAGCTATTGAAAACTGTTGCTGAAGCTACAACTAAATCTAATAAAAATATAAATATAAAAAAGCTTTTATATGATAAGACTGCTCTTGAAAAAGGCATTAAGATTGTTGTTATAGGTGGCGGAAGTGGTCTTGCTTCAATACTTAGGGGATTAAAATTATACTCTGAGAATATTACTGCAATAGTAAGTGCTGCAGGTGGAGCAAACAAGGATGATAGTGTTGCATCTGAACTAGGAATTTTGCCTCCAAAGGATATTAGACAATCTATAATTGCTTTATCAAGTTCTGAAGAAAAAATGAAGAACTTGATGAAGTATAATTTCAAAACAGGAACATTGAAGGGACAAAATTTCGCGAACTTATTGCTTGCTGCAATGAATGATATTTGTGATAACAATTTTGCAAAGGCAATTAAAGATACTTCAGAGGTTTTATCTGTAACAGGAAAAGTTCTTCCTGTCACATTAGACCACGTTAGTATTGGTGCAATACTGAAAGATGGAACTAGAGTAATTGGAGAAAATTCTATCGTAGATAAAGTTGTGGAACGTAATTCTCCAATTGAAAAAATATTTATGCAACCTTCGTATGTAGAACCGGCACCTGAAGTTGTTCAAAGCATAAAATCGGCAGACTTAATCGTTATTGGTCCAGGAAGTTTGTATACAGGTATTATTCCTGCAATGCTTCTTAAAGAAGTTGCAGATAGTGTAAAAGGCAGTTCGGCACTAAAAGTATTTGTAGCAAATATTATGAGTGAGCCAGGTCAAACAGACAATTATAAAGTATCTGATTTGGTTAATAGCATTCATGAACATGTTGGTAAAGGTGTAATTGATTATGTGCTTGCAAATGAAAGTGACATTATGCCAGAGTACATTAGAAGATATAACGAAGAGGGAAGCGAAATATTAGAAGTTGATAAATCTGAAATAAAAACTAGTGGAGTTAAAGTTGTGGTTGATGATTTTGCTATGGCAGATGATCATGGATATATTAGACACGATCCTAAAAAGTTAGCAACTGCAATTATGACTATGGCATACAGAAATATGGATTTGAAGCATCACAAACAAGCATTTGAAGCTTATAAGTTAAAGTCAAAATTAGATAAGAACAAAAAGAAAAAGAAAAGTATTCTATTTCAAGATACAAGGATAGTTACAACTACAAAACTAAAGACAGACATTAAGAAAGAAAAATAAACAAAAGATTAAGGAGCTAGATATGTATACAAAAGATATTTCAAGTTCTTATGAAGCAGATATTGAAAACGAATGGCTTTTGACTAATGGAATTGGAGGCTATGCAAACTCTACAATTGTTGGAGCAAATACAAGAAAATATCATGGTCTTTTAGTTGCTTCAGTTAATTCAAATTTAGAGAGAGTAATGACTTTGTCGAAAGTTAATGAATATATCGAAGCTGGTGGAAAGTCATATTCAATATCAACAAACGAGTGTAGAGACTATGTTGAAAATGGTTTTGTATTTCAAACTTCATTTGAGAGAAAATTTTTGCCAGAGTTTTTGTATAAAATAGGCGGAGTCGAAATCAGAAAGACTTTAGCTATGAAGCATGGCGAAAACAAATTATGTATTAGATATGATATAGCGAATTCAAATGATTACGACATTACATTTTCTATGGTTCCTTTTGTAAATTATAGAAGCTTTCACGCAGTATCTAATGCACGAGAATACAATAAAAAATACGAAAATGGTATACTTGAGTTAGAAACAGATGAAAAATATAAATTGTATATAAAAGTCACAAATAGTGAATATAATAATTTCGTAAATACTTTTTACGTTGGAATGTATTATAGGCAAGAGGAAAAACGTGGTTTTGATTGCATTGAAAACCAGTACATGCCTGGAGAATTTAAAACGGTAGTTTACAGAGAGTCTGTTAGTACAGTTTATTTAGTTGCAGAATTAAATAATGTGTGTACTATCACAAATAAAGATGAAGGACTAATAATTCGAGGCGAGGAAGTTAGACTTGAAAAAGTATGCAAAATAGCAGGCGCTAAAACAGATTTGGAAAGAGAACTTGCAATAGCAGCTGATCAATTTATAATTTCAAAAGGAGAATATAAAAGTATAGTTGCAGGATATCCATGGTTTTCTGATTGGGGTAGAGATACATTTATATCTCTTGAAGGATTAACATTAAAGACAAACAGATTTTTAGATGCTAAGTTGATTTTAAAATATTTTGCTAACAATATAAGACGTGGTCTTGTTCCAAACTATATAGAATCCAATAATGGTGGAAGTTATAACACATGTGATGCATCACTTTGGTATATAGATGCAATATATAAGTATTTTAGATATACAAATGATTATGAGACAACAAGAGAATTGTTTCCTAATATGCTAGAGATAATTTATTCGTACATGGTTGGAACGGACTTTAATATATATATGGATAAAGATGGACTTATTAGTGCGGGAAATCCGGAAACAAATTTAACTTGGATGGATGCAAAAGTTGGAGATTATATAGTTACACCTAGGTATGGAAAAGCTGTCGAGATTTCAGCTTTGTGGTATAACTCCTTGAAGATTTGCGAAGAAATAAATAATAAATTAATTGAACATTATGTAGATACTCAAGAAGGTAATCTAACTAGCAAAGAAATAATAAACCTTGTTTATGAAATAAATAACGAGACGGCAAATCAGAGTCAATATGATATCGAAGCAACAAGAAATCTTTTCTTGGCAGATAAGGTGTCAGAGTTTTACGATAAACTAAATATTGTATTTGATGGTACTCTTTGTAAAAAGGTAAAAGAATCATTTAAAAAGTTTTATAGCGATGATGGCTTATTTGATACAATTGAACCTTACAATGAGGAAATAAGGCCAAACCAATTATTAGCGATTAGTTTACCATTTCCTGTTGTTACAGGAGACAAAGCAGTTGAAGTATTCAAACTAATAAAAGAACAATTATATACAAATAAAGGATTAAGGACTCTTGCACCTTCAAGTCCAAATTATGAAGCACGATATGAAGGTGACCCTGAGAAGAGAGATAAGAGTTATCATCAAGGAACAGTATGGACTTGGCTTCTCGGAGAATATGAAAATGCATATGAAAGTATTTATAGAAAGAAGTTTTTAATAGATAATATACAAGATATACTAAATGATGGAATAATAGGTAGCTGTGCTGAAATATATGATGCTGAAGAACCAAGATATGCTAATGGGGCTTTAGCACAAGCATGGAGTGTTGCTGCCTTAATAGATATTTTAAAATGACAAGGAAAAATGAATGATAATATTAGGAATTGACCCGGGCTATGCAATTACACGGATATGGAGTAGTTGAATATTCACGGAAATCATTTTAAGTTAATAACATCTGGTGCAATTGAAACAAAAAAAGATGTGCCGTTCCCGAAACGAATTCAAAAAATATATGATGATATGTTGGAATTAATATCTACTTATAAACCTGATGCTATTGCAGTTGAAGAATTGTTTTTTAATACAAATATTACAACAGGAATTCAGGTTGCTCACGGAAGAGGGGCTGTTGTCATATCTGCTGCTAAAACAGATACACCAATATTTGAGTATACACCACTTCAAGTAAAACAGGCTGTTGTAGGATATGGAAGAGCAGATAAAAAACAAGTTCAAATGATGGTAAAAGCAATACTGAATTTGGAAAAGATACCTAAACTTGATGACACAACAGATGCTATTGCTATAGCAATATGCCATGCACATTCGTCTAAGTTTGCAACGCCAATTTGTTAATTTATGGGGTAATATGGAAAATTTGTATTTGATATCTGGAGAAGATGAATTTACCAAAAATGAATATTTGGATAGTATTAAGGCAAAATTTGGAAGGCTAGATAAGGGCGTAAACTTTCTTACATTTGATAAGGATAATATTATGCTCCTTGATGAAGAATTATCAACTTACTCATTTTTTACAGGAAAGAGATTAATTGTTGTTAAAGTTCCTAAAAATACTAGAAAAAATGCAGAAAATGACGAGGAAGAAACAAATGTCGTATGGTATGATGAGGAACTTGAAAAGCATATTTTGGATAGTTTAGATTTGAATACTATAGTTTTTGTTGAGGAAGGCACGTCAAAAGGAAAACTATATAAATTTGTTAATTCTAATGGTGTTATAGTCTTATGTGATAAACAAAAACCATTACAACTTCAAAGATGGATTACAGAAAAATGTAAGGATAATGGAGTTGCTATTTTATCACAAGATTCGGTTTATCTTGCGCAAGTTTGTGGTAACAATAAACAACGAATTAATAATGAATTAGAGAAATTGCTTTTATATATAGATAATAAAGCTATTACTAGACAAGACATTGATTTGATATGTACAAAGACACCAGAAACGATTATTTTCAATCTCACAGATGGCATTGGTCAAAAGAGACCAGAGTATTCACTTAGAATGCTTGATGAATTAATTGAACAAAAGGAACCAATTCAAAAAATCCTTGTGATGATTACAAGACACTTTAAAAGCTTGCTTTTAGTAAAATTATGTATGAACAATGGTGAAAATGTTGAAAAAAGACTTGGACTTAAGCAATTTCCTGCAATGAAATATAGAGAACAAAGCAGTAATTTTTCACTAGATGAGTTGGTAAATATTTTCAAAAAACTTGCTAGATTAGATATCCAGTCTAAAACAACTAGCATTGATTTAAAAGTAGGAATTCAAAAGATTATAATGGAATAAATGAAAGGAGAATATAGGGTATCCTATAGATAAGAAGATGGCAAAGAAATATAAAGATTTAAGAGATATTTTAACTAAAATTGAAAACGAATTTATGGAAGAAGATGGGTTTATCTTTAAAGTTAAGGGTGAAATAGTATCTTTAAAATATTCTCAATTCGTTAATGATATTAAGTGTTTAGGAGAGTATTTTCTAAATCAAGATTTGAAGAACAAGCGAATAGCTTTTATTTCACCTAATAGATATGAGTGGGAAGTAACCTACATGGCTGTTGCATGCTCTAATTTAGTTTGTGTACCATTAGACAGATCCCTACCACAAAATGAATTCAAAAATCTATTGGTTCGTTCTGAAGCAGAGATACTTGTATATGATAAGAAATATACGGAGATGGTTGAAGAACTTAAGTATGATAAAGATATACATATACAGCAATATATTTGTATGGATACTGATTTTGTTGACGTTCTTGAAAAAGGAAAAGAATTATTAAGTAAAAAGACTGCAAAGTTTCCAAAGGTTAAAATAGATAATGACAAACCTCGTATAATGCTATTTACATCAGGAACTACTGCTGGATCAAAATGTGTTCTTCTTTCACATAAAAATTTATGTGCGCAACTTTACGGAATATCTTTCTTGTATGAAATCGACAAAAATGACGTTTATTTATCATTCTTGCCTTTGCACCATACATTTGAATGTTCTACAGGATTTTTATACGGTATTAGTGTAGGCGCAAAAAGAGCATATAGTGAAGGGCTTAGACACTTTGTAGATAATATCAAAGAATTTAATGTAACTTGTTTTGTATCGGTTCCAGCAATTATGGAAGGTGTATATAAAAACATCATGAAGGGCGTCGAGAAAAACAAAAAGATGATGCAATTAAAACTTGCACTTAGAGCAAGCGATGCACTTAAAAAGATTGGTATAGATGTTCGCGCCAAGCTATTTAAAGATGTTAGGGAAAAAGTTGGTGAAAAACTTAGATTTGTTGTTTGTGGTGGAGCACCATTAAATCCAGATGTATGTAAAGCATTAAATAATCTAGGGATTACTGTTTACCAAGGTTATGGACTAACAGAAACGTCTCCAGTAATAAGTGCAGAAAATGCAAAGAATAATAGGTTGGGTAGTGTAGGACGTCCAATGGAAGGAGTTAGAGTTAAGATAGATAACCCTGATTCAAATGGTATAGGAGAAATAATAACTAAATCAGATAATGTTATGATTGGTTATTATGATAGTCCTGAAGAGACTAAAAAATCACTTAAGAATGGATGGTTCTATACGGGTGATTTAGGTTATATAGACGATGATGGATTTTTATTTATAACAGGAAGAAAGAAAGATGTCATAGTTCTAAAAAATGGAAAGAATGTTTTCCCGGAAGAACTTGAGATGCTTGTAAATAAGCTTCCAGGTGTTGTAGAAAATATTGTTTATGGTGCTAAGCAAGAAGATGGCGATATAAACTTGTATTGCAAAATTGTCTATAATAAAAATGAAGTTAAAGAAAGCATGAATCTTGAAGATGAAGCTAAAATTAGAGATGAATATTGGAGTATGATAAAGACTAAAATTAATAAGAGTATGCCAACATACAAATATATTAAGAACGTTACTGTTACAACAGAAGGCTTGATAAAAACAACAACCAATAAAGTTAAACGTAATGATGAAATAAAAAGAATAGAAGAATCAAAAGTAACAAAGATGTAACATAAACTTAACTTATGTGTAATTGTAAACAATTTGTAAAAAACATATAATTTTATATATAAAGAGCTTGAAATGAGCTCTTGAAAATAGTAAATATTATGGTTTCATTCAAATAGATTCTATTATACATAAGAAGGAGGGTTGGGCAGTTTTTCTGCCATGTGATTAATGATTAAGATTGATTGGAAAAATGAACTCGAAGATACAAATGAAGAACCTCTAAAAATTGATTTTAGTAAAATTCAAGTCCCTGAAGAGAATATGATTCCTGCTAGTACCCCTACAACTTATAAGTATTCATTTAATAATGGAATTGTAGATAATCTTACTTCTGGTAATGTATCTTTCGGTACGGTTGCAGAAGCTTATGAGAATAAAAGTACTGTTTCTCCAAAGCAGTATGGAGGTTCAACAGTCTATAATGATATTAACTCAAATGTTACATATATAAATACAAATCCTATCTTTTCTGCAGTAGCAGAACCAGAACTTAATAAGACATCTGGAAATGTGTTCGCAAATACGATTTCTGTTTCTAATACCGAACACGAAAGTGCTACAAAAGGAAGTGTTACAGAACTTCAAAGAATTGTTCAAAAGCTAGAGAAGCTTGAAAAGATGATTAATCCAAATAGCAAAAAGTCACTTATTCTTTGGGAGGAAGATAATAGTTTCAAAAATTTAATTTCATCAATCGTCTCATATGCCAATAATTGTGATACAAAAAACGAATTCCCAATTGAGCTATATGATAAATTAAAAGCATTAGGAGAAGATGTTGATAAACAAATTATTGATGGCAAGGTTAAAATTGAAGAGTTAAATAAACAAGCAAAAGAAAATTTAGAATTAAGTGAAAAGCTTTCTAGTGCATATATTTCAGCAACTGCAGGTCTTCCGATTGAAGAAATCGAAAAGGCTGTAATTGGTACTGAAGTTGAAGAATACAAAGAAAAACTTGAAAAGATTGTTACATGTGAAGCTTGTACAGATGAATATAAAGAAGCTGAAAAGGCTATAAAATCAAAGATTAATAATCTGGAAAATAGTGTACATATAGCAATTGATTTAGAAAGAACGACAAGTAAAGGTAGTGCTCTTGAATTCATTAAGAAAGAGACATCACCAGCTATTGAGCGATTAACGATGGCATATAATGAGAAAAATAAGCCTGTTAACGTTACAACTATTGATAGTGATGATGCTATTACAGCTCTTACAGTTAAGAAATCTTTTGCTGAAAAAGTGTACGATACATTCGTAAGGCCATTTGCTAATTTGTTTAGAAGAAAGAATAAAGTTAAATAGGTTATTATGCTTAGCTAAGTGGTATCTAGTTTGGGTGCCACTTTTTTGTATGATGGGGGTAGAGATTAGATATGTTGAAAAGACTTAGTGAAAAAAGAAGAATGACAAAACATGTATTTGTTAGTATGATTTTATTAGTATGCTTATTATTTTTGAATAATAAGTACGCTATAGCAGATGACTCTTCTACATCGCTTAATACTAAAGAATTTAGTAAGACATCAATAACGACGACTGGTTCACAGGTTGTTAATTTAACAGGTATATCTTTGAGACTTCAAAGCGGAAGAATTTCAATCAAAGGAACAACTAATGCAAGCTATAGCTTAATTCCTAATAATGCCAAAAATGTAATTATACAAGGGTTTAGCAGTAGTAATACTGGTGTGGCAAGAGTTGATTCTAGGGGCGTTATTAGCGGTGTGTCAGGCGGAAAAGCGACAATAACCATTACTGCCAAGCAGGGAACGATAGAAAAGAAAGGAACAGCTACTATTTATGTAGATTGTGAAAACTCATCCCATAAATGGGGAGCTTGGGTTATTGAAGAAGAAGCTACATATCAATATGATGGTGCTAGGCATAGAACTTGCTCGGTTTGTCAAAAGTTTGTTCAGGAAAAGATACCAAAATTAACAACACAAAAACCTACTACCACGACTTGCTCGCATCCAAAAGCTTCATTAACAAATATGAATTATAAGTCTATACATAGTGCGCAACATACCTATGAAGTAATATGTTCAAAGTGTAATAAAAAGATAAGTACAATAACTGAAAATCATGTTTTTTCATTTCAAAGTAACTCAACTGAGCATTGGCAAAAATGTTCGGCTTGTGGATATGAAGGTGCAAAGTCAAATCACACTTTCGGAATATGGTTACCAGATAATGTAGCTGGAAGAAGTTATAGAGAATGTTCAGTATGTAAGTACAGAGAAATAACTTATGCATCTGCACCTAAGAATACCGGATCTCCAAAAGTAAAGGCAACTATTACGATTCCATCTCAATTAACTTATGGTCAAAGTTCAAAAGTAGTAGTAACCATTTCTCCTTCAGACGCAAGCAATATCAATATTACATATGCTAGTGAAGACGAAACAATTGCAAGGGTAGTCAGCACAGGTGCAATTATAGGAATGAAAAAAGGTAGTACTAGGATAACTGTTATAGTAAAGCAAGGAGATACAACGATTACTTCTGTTACTAAAAATATAGAAATAATTGAGACAAAAACTAGTCACGAGTATGTTCCAGCAGAGGAATGGACTAAAACTTCAGATTATCATTATAGGGCTTGCATATATCCTAATTGTGGAATGACACTTCATAGAATACCTACAAATTTATCAACATACGGGAAACATAAAATAACTACAGACTGTATTGATCCAAACAATTATAGTAATTCTGCTTTGTTGGAGACTGACGAAATAAGACCATTAATAGCAAGTTTTGATATTAAAAGAAATAATCATATAATTGTTTCCATGTGTAGTGAGTGTGATTATTTGAAAGCAAGACTTGAACCGCATGAGTATCATGCAACTGGAGAAAATGAAGAAATCCATGAATGTAGTAAATGTCCAGCTAGCCATAAAGTTGATGGTAAATTTTCGGGCCCTTATACGGAACCTGCAAACTGCCAACATGGAGAAAGAACATACAAAATCTGTAATGTATGTGGAATTGAGTTTGATGAACATATTAGTGGTGGAGCAGATTCAACTAAGCATGTTATTACTGGCTCAGGATATACGAGTTCACCTAGTGGTTTTGAAGGCGAAGCTAGGTATAGCGAGATATATGGTAATAATTTCGTCTTTGGGCATCACACAATTACAGGAACGTGTAGTGTGTGTGGTGTGAATAATGTTACTGTAGATGAAAGCTGCGAGAGATATTTAAGCGACGGAAACTATTATACGGGTGAACTTAGAGGATATGCTAAGGGAAGTAATAATTTTTACTATTTAAATAATCCAGATATAAAAGCACCAAACTCTGGACACTTTAGAGTGTTAAGGTGCAATAAATGTGGTGGACCTGGCAGGAAAGAACATACGGATAATCATGATGATACTAGTAGGGGAGAATCATTTTTGAATGGAAACTATGCAATGTTACCACTTACTGATACAGAAAGAGACGTAAAGCATCAAGCAACATGTAGTGCCTGTGGATGGGTTGGAAAAACTAATCATGTTTTTAAATCACTTGGTGAAATTAATAAGACCTCAAATGCTACTAATATGAATGCCCCTCAAGAATATAATGACAGAATAATTGAGCATAGACCGAATAAAAACAATAATTTCTTTAAAAACAAACATTATTCATTTAGTTATTGCACTCAGTGTGGACAAGATGTTTATGGTGAAAATGATCACGTTTATTCTGAAGTTCCTGCTGCTGTTCATCAGTATGGTAAAAAATCTGCACTTTCGACGAACAATTTGGTTTCTCATTTAGTAATATATGAATGTGGACAGTGCAATATAAGAAAATTAGTAAGTGGTTTTTGCGAGAGATTAACAGAAGATAGAACAGAAGGGATCATAGGTTCGACACATGTTTATAAGCTTTCATGCAGTGTATGTAATGTAAGGAATAGAGAAGTAAAAAAAGTACTAGACTTCTGGTTATCATTTATAGCTGCTTGTGGACATCAACCAGCTCAGTATTATTGGGAGAACTTATTAGATGATGATGTTAGCAACTTTGATTTTGAACAATAGTAATTTTTAACACTCGGAGGATTTATGAAAAACAAAATAATAATAGTAATATCAATAATTGTTTTGGGAGTAATCTGTATAGGAACATTTTTAAGTGTGACTAATGCGAATGAAAAGTATTCGGGAACTAAAAC
>JAEEGL013970549.1_pt1 | contig 14223 bp, 10 predicted proteins | sample 9134231 | NCBI WGS metagenome assembly JAEEGL01 (sample SAMN16246548, study PRJNA631951) | gut metagenome | biome: gut microbiome; feature: rumen; material: fiber-attached | host: Bos | place: Iran: Karaj | collected 2018-10 | reverse complement strand
GCGGCGGACAGTGTCAAAGGGCAGCTATCGTGCGCGCGGTCATTCCCAACCCGGATCTTCTGATCCTGGATGAAGCCACTTCGGCACTCGATGTGCTCGTTCAGAAAAAGATCATGGAACTGCTGTGTGATATACGGAAAAAAATGAACATGGGAATGATCTTTATCTCCCATGACCTTGCCCTGCTGGGCAGTTTCTGCGACAGGCTGCTGATCATGAAAGATGGAAGGGCGGTTGAAGAAGGAGTTACGGATTCGATCCTGCTGAATCCGCAGGAAGAGTATACGAAGAAACTGATAAGAAGTGTTTTGTAAAATACATTGTAATCATACAGATGACGCATATCCGGTATATTTCTTCAAGAGACCGCTCCCGCTTAGTGCGAGTGACCCAGCGGTACTAACGCTCTCGCTGCACTGCGTTTGCGAATCGCGAAGTACCGGGACTCGCAATGTCTCTTTCAGAAATATACAATGATATGCGTCATTTTACGTTTAATGCAATATCTTTTTTAGTTCACGCTGTCTTCGGATCCTTCAGATTCTTCAGGCTCTTCGGACTCTTCAGGAGCTTCGGACTCTTCAGCATCTTCGATATCTTCGGTGTCCTCGATTTCTTCGGTTTCTTCCGGTTCGGCAGAAGCGTCGTCGAATTCTTCTTCATCGTATTCTTCGGCGTCGTCATATTCTTCGTCGTCATATTCTTCAAGCGCATCGGGACCGTTTATTTCGATCAATGTTTTATTGTAAAGGTCGTCAAGGTTTGAACATCCGCTGCCTTCGAGAGGTCTGATGCCGATCATGAATTTATCGCCGGCAATGTATTCATTCAGGGCGTCGCAGGGGATCTGCGCGCTGAAGAAAGCCACCAGGGAGGCGAATATCCGGTTGGATTTCATGATGTAGTATTCGTCTTTTGTTGTATTATGAAGGATATAAACTCCGGCGCATTCATATCTTGCCACACGGCGGGATTTCTGAGGGTTGAAGGTCTCCCTCTTCTGAAAATTCATGAATTCTTCCGGAGTAAGCTCGAGCTGTCCTGAGACAAGGCCGCCGAGCTTGTTTTTTATTTTTATGGATTCATATACTGAAATGCCGACGCCGGCTACTATTATGACTATAAATAAAAGATAACTGCTCATTTTTTCATCTCCTCTTATGTTTCCACAGATTATAACATATGGAGACGGAATTATAAAATAAAACATGCAATAATATCCCGGATAGGAATGATCAAATAGTTAGTGTATTTTTCTTATTTTTCTACAAGCTGTTTATCATCTGTGATATAATATCATGAAATGCTATGAAAGACTTTCTTCCTGTTACAATTGAAGACATGGAAAAGAGGGGCTGGGATCGGCCGGACTTCGTATATGTTATCGGAGACGCTTATGTAGACCATTCCTCCTTCGGGCCGGCCATTATCAGCAGGGTACTCGAGGCGAACGGCTATAAAGTGGCGATGATCCCGCAGCCTGATTTCAGAAATGCCGAAAGCATCGCCGTTTTCGGGCGGCCAAGGTATGCCTTTCTGGTAAGCGCCGGAAATATGGATTCGATGGTGAATCATTACACCTCCGCAAAAAAGAAAAGATCAGAGGATCTTTATTCTCCGGGGGGAAGGACGGGACTGCGGCCCGACATGCCGACGGTCGTCTACACAAATCTGATCAGGAAGGGCTTCAAGGATGTGCCGGTAATAGCAGGCGGGATAGAAGCGAGCCTTCGGAGACTGGCGCATTATGATTACCGCAGCGACAAGATCAGACGTTCAATACTGCTGGATTCCGGCGCGGATCTTCTGGTCTACGGGATGGGAGAACTGTCGATAGTACAAGTCGCGGACGCGCTGGCGGCCGGCATAGCTGTTTCGGATATAACCTTTGTGCCCGGAACGGTATATAAAACCAGGGACGTTTCACCGCTTTTAAAGGATGCTGAGGAAGCGAAAAACGCAAAAGCTCTCGAAAACGGTTCCGGAAAAAGAAGGAATGCCGGCACCGGATCTGACGGCAATACGGCAGTCATGCTGCCTTCTTTTGATGAGGTCAGTGCCGATAAGGCAAAATATGCCGAAAGCTTCAGGATCCAGTCGGAAAATACTGATCCGATCACGGCAGGGCCGCTGATAGAAAAATACGGAAACAACAGATATATAGTCCAGAATACTCCGATGCGCCCGTTAACGACGCAGGAAATGGACGACATATATGAGCTGCCTTATATGAACGCCTGGCATCCCATGTATGACAGCCTCGGCGGGGTTCCGGCTTTCAAGGATGTGCGGTTTTCGCTGACTTCCAACAGAGGGTGTTTCGGCGGATGCAGCTTCTGCGCCCTGAGCTTTCATCAGGGAAGGATCGTTCAGGCCAGGAGCCATGAGTCGCTGCTTCGCGAGGCCGCGGCCATGACGAAGGAGAAGGACTTCAAGGGTTATATCTATGACGTGGGCGGGCCGACGGCGGATTTCAGGCAGCCGGCGTGCAGGAAGCAGATGGATAAGGGCGTATGCAAAAACCGGCAGTGCCTTTACCCTAAGCCCTGCAAAAATCTGATCGCCGATCATTCGGATTACATTTCCCTGCTTGGGAAGCTGCGGAAGCTGCCGGGAGTAAAAAAGGTATTTATCCGTTCGGGGATCAGGTTCGATTACGTGCTGGCGGATAAAAGCGATGAATTTTTAAGAGTGCTTTGCCGCCATCATATAAGCGGACAGTTAAGAGTCGCTCCGGAGCATGTAAGCAGTAATGTGCTGCGTCTTATGGGAAAGCCGGAAAACGGCGTATATAAAGAATTTGTACGAAGATTCGATAAGATAAATAAAGAGACCGGAAAACAGCAGTATGTGCTGCCTTACCTTATATCGTCGCACCCGGGTTCAACACTGGAAGATGCGGTGATGCTGGCGGAAAGCATAAGGGATATGGGCTATATGCCGGAGCAGGTGCAGGATTTTTATCCGACTCCGTCCACGGTCTCGACATGCATGTATTATACCGGACTGGATCCGAGGACTATGGAAAAGGTCTATGTGCCGAAAAACGCCCATGAAAAAGCCATGCAGAGGGCGCTTATGCAGTACAGACGGCCTGAAAATTATGAGCTGGTAAAGGAAGCGCTGTTAAAATGCGGACGCGCCGATCTGATCGGATTTGACAGAGATAAATGTCTTATTCCCCCGAGAAAAATAAAGAACGGGAAAGACAATGAGAAAGCGGAGAACGCGAAAAATATAAAGCCGCAAAGGCGGCAGGGAGACACACGGAGAACTGCAGATGCGGGAGAACGAAGAAGAAATAAGGGCCGAAGAAGAGCTTGAAAGCATCGTAATAGAGGACCCCAAAGCACTTGAAACAGAGGAAAAAAAGAAAAAGAAAAGAAGGAACAGGGCGATAATCGTTCTAATATTTATTGCGGTTAATGTCCTGGTAATAGGCTATACTGCCTTAAATGAATTCGGCAACAAACCGGCAGAAAAACTTCAGATCCATTTCGGCGTTTCCGGCGCGCTCTGTATTCTGGCGGCGGTGGGATGCCTTTTGGTCGCGCTGGCTTTTGAAACTATAAAGTATCTGGTCATGATGAAGAGCTTCGGGGCGAAGCTGTCGGTCAAGGCGGCGTTTCAGACAGCGGCCATCGGAAAATACTACGATAATATCACCCCATCCGGCATCGGAGGCCAGCCTTTTCAGATCTACACCATGCATAAGTTCGGCTATTCGACCGGGGAAAGCGTCGCCATGCCTCTCATACAGTTCCTGACCATGCAGACGGCTTTTATATTTCTCGCGATAGTCTTTATCATATTTAAAAATGATATCATTCCGAATAACGCCATGAAGATCGCGGTATATTTCGGAGTATTTTCATATTCCACGGGACCGCTCGGCGTGATATTTTTCACGGTATGGCGCCGCGCATGCGTAGCCGTGATAAACCTTATAGTAAAGATCCTGGCGAAATTCAAGATATTTAAAGATCCTGAAGAAAAAAAGGAGCAGATCATTAAATATCTTGATGAATACAGGGCGAGCATAGTCCTGATCGGCAAAAACAAAGGCGTGATCATCAAGACCTTTGTCTTATCGGTCTGCTATCAGCTGGCGTTGTTCTGCATACCGTACTTTATACTTCTGGCTTTTAACGGCAGCGCGGATCTTATCAATACGGTCGCGATGGTAAGCTTTGTCTACTGCGCATGCACCTTCATTCCCACGCCCGGAAACGCCGGTGCGGCGGAGGGAGCGTTTTATCTTATTTTCTCGCAGCTCGATCCGACGGGGCTTTTCTGGTCCATGCTGGTCTGGAGGGGCATATGCTTTTACGCGATCATAGCCCTGGGAATAGGGATCTACGGATTTAATGCGTTCACCGAGAGGAAAAAAGAATGAAGGACCTAAAGCCCGAAAACATATGCTCGGCTCAGTGCAACGATACATTCTTTCCCGTGGTCGACGGAGTGGTGCGGACCGTGCATAATTACGCCCGGATAATGAACGGCATTTCATACAGCTGCGTCATTTGTCCGGACCAGAAGGGCGGATATAACGATAAAAAACTGCCTTATGATGTTTTCAGGACCGCTTCTGTCAAGATCCCTGCGATCAATTACGCGCTCTGCGTACCTTTCAATCCGTACACCGTAAGAGATGTAAGCCATATAAAAAAGCTGGACATAATCCATACCCACAGCCCGTTTATGCAGGGGTGGAATGCTTTTCTGTGCGCAAAAAAGCGGGGGATCCCGCTGGTAGCGACTTTTCATTCCAAGTTTTATGATGACTTTTACATGGTCACGAAAAGCAGGAAGCTTTCCGCTTCGCTTACCGATATGGTAGTGGCTTTCTTTAATAAATGCGACAGCGTCTGGGCCTGCTCAGGCAGTACGGCGGAGACCCTGCGTTCATACGGATATAACAAGGATATCTTCGTATGTGAGAACTGCGCGGAGATCGATGCTGCGGGTGATCCCGCGAAGCTTGGGAAATACGGCGCAACCAGGTTTTCGCTTGGCAGGGACAGGCATATCCTGCTTTTCACCGGAAGCCTTATATGGCAAAAAAATTTAAAATGCGTTCTGGATACCTTCCGGCTGCTGTGCAGCAGGGATCCGGATAAATATACCCTTGTCATTGCGGGTTCCGGAAATCATGAAGCGGCCGTAAAGGCCTATGCCGAAAAGCTTTCATTTACTTCGGAACAGCTGATATTCACTGGACGGATAAATGACAGGAGGCTGCTTTCGGCGCTGTATGCGGCAGCTGATCTTTTCTTCTTTCCGTCGATATACGACAATGCGCCCCTGGTGCTTCGGGAAGCTGCCATGATGGAGACCCCCGCGCTTCTGGCAGAGGGATCCAATTCGGCGGAAGCCGTTACGGACGGCTTCAACGGTTTTACCGCCGGCAATGATCCGCGCCTGATGGCGCGCAGGATAGAGGAGATCATCGATGACGGGGAACTGCTTGCCAGGACCGGAAAGAACGCGAGGGAGACCATACCTGTGAGTTGGGAAAAAATCGTCCCGAATGTATATGACAAATATGCTGAAATAATATATAATAAAAGGATATAATATTATTATTCCTTAACGAAAGGAGAAAAGTCATGGATATGATGGAAAAGCTTCAGGGCATCAAGGATTTTGTCGAAGATAAGGTAGATGATCTCGATATCAAGGAAAAGCTCGACGGACTTAAGGAAAAAGTGGAAGATCTGGATATCAAGGAAAAGCTTGAAGGACTCAAGGACAAAGTGGACGACCTGGATATCAAGGAAAAACTTGCAGGACTTAAGGAAAAAGTGGAAGACATAGATCTTAAGGAAAAGCTGGAAGAAGTTAAGGAAAAAGTCGGGGATACTATCGAAAGTCTCGGACTTAAAGACAAGGCCGCCGCTATTAAGGATATGCTGGACGGAAATAAAGACGGAAAATAAAACGGCAGAGCGGTTTTAAAGCCCTCCGGTCACAGGAAAAAGGAGAGGGATACAAATTTGAGAGAGTATTTTCTTAATTCGCAGGAGCTGCTGGACGTAAATGCGCTTAATCTGCTTAATAAAGAAGAGATACCGGGCATACTGTCATGTATGCCCGTTAACTGGAACGAACGTGTCCAGCTTGTTTATTTTGTAGACGGTCTGACGACTCTTGAAGAAAAAAGAGACGAGCTGTCTTTGGATGAACTTACACGGGTATGCTCGGATATAATAGAGATACTTGTTAAGATCGAATCGACCATGGATATTTCGCCCGAGAACGTATCATGGGATATGGACAGCATTTATCTGGATGAGGATAACGATGTCTCGCTGGTCTGCCTTCCTGCGGTGCTGCCGGTCGATGTGCTTGAAAGCAGGATATATATAAAAAGAGTCTATGCTCTTATGGACGAGATCATCAGTCCGGTTCCGGGCGGAGAAGCTGTCAGCAGACAGATGGAAGCCGCTAAAAACAAAGCATTCGGAGACTGGCAGGGGCTTAAGGAAGCCCTCTGGAGCCGTGCGGCTGTTGAGGAGGAATCGATCAAGCTGAAAAGCATAAACACTCCGGAACCGTTCCTGTTCCGGATAAGGCATGAAGACTTTTATATCGGGACAGATCCGGAAAAATGCAAGGGCTGCATTACCGGCGCGGTCTCGGTCAGCCCGGTGCATGCGCTGATCGGCTGGAACGACATCAGTTATTTTATCCAGGATCTGGGAAGCAGAGAAGGTACATATCTGAATGATATAAAGATCACTCCGATGGTGCAGGTGCCCTTTGGCAAAGGCAGTATAATACGTTTTGCGGAATGTACCTTCAACGTTGAATAAGGAGGATATTATGCCGGCTCAAATAGTTATTGCCGATCCTGATTACGGTTATATAAAACAGTATGAGGAAGAACTTCTGAAAAAATATGCGCAGCGTGCAGATATCCGGATAATTACGCAGCCGGATTACCTTGCGAATTATTTTCGCGTGCACCGCGTGATCGACGTTCTCATCATAGCGCGTGAATTCTACGGTCCTTTCGTAAAAGATCACGATATAGGCCATCTTCTGGTATTGGATCAGGAGGTCTCTCTGGAATTCGGAGAAGACGGTAAAGAGTATTCAACGCTCATGAAGTATACTTCCTCGGATGAAATGTTCGCTTTTATAGACAAAGCTCTTGAGGACTCCCCGCTTGAACAGCCTGAGGCTGTTATGCCTCATTCAAAAGGCAAGGAGGTCAAGATCATTTCGGTATATTCGCCCATGGGCGGCTGCGGAAAGAGCCTCGTGTCCGTTGCCCTTGGAAGGAAGATAAAAAAGCTTGAAGAAAGCGCGATAGTGGTAGGCTGCGACGATCTTCAGAGCGTGGGTATTTATCTGGAGAACAGGCAGCCGGCGGACGAATCGCTGGCTTCGGCACTGAAAACGCCCAATGAAGATACGTACTGGGAGATACTCAGGAACGTGGCGCAGGAGGAGGTTCCATGCATCCTGCCGTTTGAAAAGCCGCTTTCGGTGCTGGGTGTCGGAACAGACGAGCTTTTGAACCTTGTGGGCCTGCTGAAGTCAAAAGGAGATTTCAAATATATCATCCTTGATCTCGGCACTGATATGGGCGAGACCAACAGGGCGCTGGTTTCGATATCGGATCTGTGCATACTGATCACCGAGCCGAATCTGTGCGCCTGCAGAAAGCTGGAGAAGCTGATGATGAACCAGGACCTTTTTCCTGTCAAATCCAGCATCACCATTTCGAATCAGGCTATGAGCGACGGGATACATCTGAACCCGGAGAATCTTTTCGGAACCTTCGCGTCCTACGATAATATAGAGGAAGCCATGGAGGATCCGCTGTTTTACAGACTGGCGCTTGAAATAACGGAGTAACTGACAAACGGGCCGGACAGCCGGCTCCCGGCATATAACTGTAAGCAATATCACACAGTACCGAAGGCAAAGCCCGGTCTTGATTGGAGGAAAAATATGGCAGCAGTCAAAGTATCGGATAAGATCATTTCCATGGAGGAAGCGGTCAATCTGGTCAAGGACGGAGATACTATCTGGATAAATTCGTTTGGAGCGGTGGCATCGCCGGTGAATCTGAACATGGGGCTTACGAAGCGTTTCAGGGAAACAGGACACCCGCGTCATCTGTCGGTATACAGCGCTTTCAGCTTCAGCGACTGGGATCCCGACAGCGATGTTGAAGGTTATATCTGCGAAGGCGCGGCAGACCGTGTCGTGATCGGCTTTTTCGGCACACTGAAACGTACGTGCCAGGCTATTATGGATAACAAAATAGAGGGCTACAACCTGCCGGGCGGCGTTATGAGCCATATGATCCGCGCCGGCGCAATGGGCTGGGATCACCTGCTTACAAAGGTCGGCCTCAACCTTTTTGTAGATCCGAAATACGGCCAGTATAAGCTTAACGAGAAATCGAAGCTGGATCTTGTGCGCCGTGTTACGACAGGAAACGGTGTTGAGGCACTTTCATACGAAATACCCAAGGTCGATATTGCCTTCCTTAAAGCGACGTACGCCGATGAAAGAGGAAATATATCCTTCCAGAACGAAGGCGCCAGCGTGGACGCTTTAAGTGTGGCGCAGGCCGCTCACAGAAACGGCGGAAAGGTCATTGTCCAGGTAATGCGTCTGGTGAACCGCCATATGCCGCCCAGACAGGTAGAGATTCCTTCGGCTCTTGTAGACGCGGTAGTCATCTGTCCGGAGCAGCAGCAGCTGACGACGCTTGACGGCTATTTTGATTATCTTTGCGGCAATTATGTGCCGACAGGAAATATTCTTAAAGCCTGCCGCGAGGAGATAAGGGAACATATCGGAGCGACATCGGCCCGCAACGATCTGCATAAGGCTATTGCCAAGAGAGCCTATCATGAGCTCGTGGACGGCGAGATAGTAAATATCGGTATCGGCATACCGGAACTGATAGCGGACGAGGTCCTTGCGAACGACAGGATCGATGCGGTACATCTGTCAGTAGAAGCCGGATCGACCGGAGGCTTCCCTCTCGGAGGAAGGGGCTTTGGCTGCGCTATCGGACCGGATACCATCCTCGACATGGCGAGGCAGTTCGATTTCTATGAGGGCGGCGGCCTTGACGCCTGCTTTATCGGAGCTCTCGAGATCGACAAGAACGGCAATGTAAACGGCCATTATACAAAAGGAAAATTAAGCGGTATAGGCGGATTCGCGAATATTTCCCAGACGACCAAGAAGGTCGTGTTCTGCTGTACTTTCAGCGCGAAAGGGCTTAAAGGAACCTTTGACGGAAAAGAAGTGCATATAACCCAGGAGGGCAGCATTAAGAAGTTCGTTCCCGAACTGAAGGCTATGGGATTCAGCGAGGCGAATGCGAAGGAGAACCGCCAGACTGTAATGTATATTACCGAAAGGTGCGTGTTCGTGCTCGGCGAGGACGGACTGGTGCTCACGGAGATCGCTCCGGGGATCGATCTGCATAAAGATATTCTTGATCAGCTCGACTTCGAGGTGAAAGTTGCAGATGAGCTGAAGCTTATGGAGTTCTGATCCACTTACAGCTGTATTTTTGGCTGCAAAAAAAGTAACCCTCATGGAACGGTGTCGCTCTTGTTTCGCTTCACTTCAGTTCCATTTGCTCATGCCTGAGATCGGCAGTTTATATGTACTGAGCGCCAAAAAATCTGCGGCGCGCACGGCATGAGCAAGGAATTCGTGAAGCTCACGCCCGCTCCAATGTTCCATTTCGGGGTTACTTTTTTGTTGCCGTAAAATAGTAGCTGACAGGAGCGGGAGCTTTTTATGCGGTGGCCTGAAGGAAGAGCATGAGCAGGGGGATGACTATGAACGACGCGATCGTGCTGACGGCCGCGCCCTGTGCGGCGAACTGCTCGTCGGCTTCGTATTCAGAGGCGGCGACAACGGTCTGTGTGACCACAGGCATCGCGGCCTGGACCAGGAAAACATCACGAGCCATACCTGTTATGCCGAAGAAATAACAGAAAACAAAGCAAAGGCCGGGGCTCACGATAAATCGAAAGATCAGTGAAACGAGCAGCTTTAAGTCTATACGCAGGTTTTTAAATCCGATATCCCAGATGATCTTTCCGGTAACCAGGAGGGCTAAGGGGCTGACGACCTGATTCATATATTTGCTGAAACTCATTACGATATCCGGCAGCCGTATATCCAGCAGGACTATTGCGATACCGGCTATGATGCCGATGATCGGCGGGGTAGTGAGAAGCTTTTTAAGAACGGTAAGAGGCGTATGCTTCAGGCCGTTCTCTTTGTCTCCGGAAAACTTGATCAGAGTGATGCCGAGTCCCTGTGTGAAGCAGGTGCTCACGAGATAATACATTATGATATAGGGCTCGCATTCCACACCAAAGAGCTCGGTGCACATCGGGTAGCCGATAAACAGCGTATTCGAAAGCGAGGCCATCATCATGAAGACGCCCATGCTTTTCTTCGGCAGTTTCAGGGCTTTTCCCGCTATATATGACAAAACAAATGTTATTGATATAACTATCAAGGGGACCAGGAGCATCGGTCCGGCCTCGAAGATCATGTCTCTGGTAAGACGCGAGCGCAGTGCGTAAATGCACATGAACGGCACGGCGATCATCATTATGAACTTGCTCAGGAATGATTTGCCCTGATCCGTGAGCCATCCGCGCCACGCACAGAAATAACCCACTGCGGTCAGCAGCAGGATGATCCCTACGGCTTCTATTGAATTCAGAAATGATGCGAGCATTTTCTACCTCTTGAGGATTTTTCAGCACTGCATCCGATTATACTCCTTCCGCGCGGAAATATCTCGCAAAATCATGAGGTTTTGCGAAAAGTTTTTCGGCTTATAAAAGTATATATGTCAGCCGCAGGTGTTTTCGGAAGGTTTTACGTCCTTTTATATATAATGTACGTACTCCTATTTTGTCTTGACATTTATAATAGTGAAATATAAAATTTTAAAGATATCGTTCTTACGATGCCTCAGGTTTATTACTCTGAAAAAGGAGAGAAAAATAAATGAAGATCAGGTCAAAGTTTTCCGTGCTCAACAGTAAACTGGAAGCTCCGAAGATCCAGGATGAAGTTATTGAGTTCTGGAAAGACCAGAAGGTTTTTGAAAAATCAGTAGACGACAGAGGAAGTGAAGAAGTCGTATTTTACGACGGACCTCCCTTCCCGACAGGTAAGCCCCATCACGGGACTGTCCTTGTTTCGTTCATTAAAGATATGATAGCCAGATACTGGACCATGAGGGGCTATAAAGTTCCGCGTGTCTGGGGCTGGGACTGCCATGGCCTTCCGATAGAGAATCAGGCTGAGCAGCTCATGGGCATTGAAGACAAGAACGAGATCGAGAAGAGCATCGGTATCGATGTGTTCAATGACAAATGTTTTGAGATCGTTTCTTCCAACAATGATGCCTGGAAGGAATACGTCGAGCAGATGGCCAGATGGGTCGACTACGACGGCGCCTATAAAACGATGAATACCAGCTTCATGGAAAGCGTTATGTGGGCTTTCAAGCAGTGCTATGAAAAAGGCCTTATCTACCGTGATTACAGGGTAACGCCTTACTGCATGCACTGTGAGACTTCCCTCTCCATTTCCGATACGCGTGAGTCAGATTCCACCAGACTCCGTCAGGACAGATGGATCATCGCCCGCTTTAAAACGGAAGAGAAGATCGACGGCAGGCAGGTGTATTTCCTTGCATGGACCACAACGCCCTGGACGCTGCCCTCAAACCTCTGCCTGGCAGTAGGAGAGAAGCTCGATTACGCCTATGTAAATGTCGGTGAAGATGTTTATGTCGCCTGCAAGAACACCCTGCATAACTTTGAAAAGATCTTCGGCAAGAAGCCGGATATCGTAAAGGAATGCAAGGGCAGCGAGCTTGTCGGACGTACTTATGAACCGCTGCTCCCGTATTTTGCGGAGCTTAAGGAACAGGGAGCTTTCCGTGTGGTTTCGGCCGATTACGTAGGTTCGGACGAAGGTGTCGGCATCGTACATACCGCTCCTGCCTTCGGTGAAGACGACTACTGGACCTGCAAGAACAACGACATCCCGCTTGTGAATCCCGTGGATTCAAAAGGAAGATTCACCGAGGAGATCACGGACTTCTTCAGACCTGAAGGCGATAAGAACGTAATAGAAATGAACCCGGTGATCATCCGGTTCTTATATGACAACGGCAAAGCCGTAGCCGACGGCACGGTAGAGCATAACTATCCCCATTGCTGGAGATGCAAGCGCCCGCTCATCTATAAGGCCATGGACGCCTGGTATTTCGATATCGGCAAGATCAAGGACAGAATGCTTGAACTCAACGAGCAGATCAACTGGGTGCCCGAGACCGTAAAGCACGGCCGCTTTGGCAAATGGCTTAAGAATGCCAGAGACTGGAACATCTCCAGAAACAGATACTGGAGCACGCCGATCCCGATCTGGCAGTGCAATGAGTGCGGAAACAGGGAAGTTCTGGGAAGCATTGAGGAAATATACGAAAAATCCGGTATCCGCCTTACGAATCTGCACAGACAGTATATGGACAAGGTCACATATAAATGCCCGTGCTGCGGCGGAACGATGGAGCGCGTGCCGGAAGTTCTTGACTGCTGGTTCGAAAGCGGCTCTGTTCCCTTTGCCCAGAAGCATTATCCGTTTGAGAACAAGGAATGGTTCGAATCGCACTTCCCCTGCGACTTCATAGTTGAATATACCGGACAGCTGCGCTGCTGGTTCTATTATCTGCATGTACTTGCGGTAGCTCTCTTTGACAGACCGGCGTTCTCGAACTGCGTAGTTCACGGAACGATCCTTGCAAAGGACGGAAAGAAGCTTTCAAAATCATCGAAGAACTATACAGACCCGATGGAGCTTATGCGCCAGTTCGGAACAGACTCCTTCAGGCTTTACCTGTATCAGTCCAACGCCATGCTGCTGGGCGATCTCCTCTTTGACGAGGCGGGTATCTCAGATGCCTACCAGCAGTTCGTGCTGCCGTACTGGAACGCATGCAACTTCTTTATTTCATATGCAAATATCGACGGCTTCTGCCCGACAGAAGTCAAGGTGCCTTGTTCGGACAACCAGCTGGACAAATGGGTGCTGGCAAAGCTTTACGATACCGAAAAGGTCATTACCGCCAACATGGACAAGTATCTTGTCAATAAATATGTCGGCGAGCTTGCATCCCTGGTCGACGGCCTTACAAACTGGTATATCCGCCGTTCCAGAAGAAGATTCTGGGAGAGCGGTATGTCGGAGGATAAAAAGAATGCATACGAGACGCTGTATTATGTGCTCGTGAATCTTACGAAGCTTCTGGCTCCGGTCGCTCCGATCATTTCGGAAAAAATGTATCAGACACTCACTTCGGACGGAGTGCTTTCCGCTGAAGAATCCGTGCATCTGGCTGACTGGCCGGATATTCCGGATGAATTCAAAAATGAAGAGCTCCTGAAGGAAGTGGATCTTGTGCAGGAGGTCATTTCCCTTGCCCGTTCCATCAGGAACAAGAACAGGGTGAAGAACCGCCAGCCGCTCAAGGTCTTAAAGGTAGCGCTTTCCGAACCCGAGAACAACGGCATAATCGAAAGCTTTTCTGATGTTATCGCCGAAGAACTGAACGTAAAGAAATTCGATATTATTTCGGATGTAAGCGATATCGCCGATGTAAAGATCGATCCGAACTTCAATGAGATAAGGGCACTTTATCCGGATCAGATCCCGGTAGTGATCAAGGCTGTAAAGAGCCGCAAATTCCGTATCGCCGGCAGCGAGGTCATGCTTGAGATCGACGGTGAAGAGAAGGCTTATGATCAGCGTATCCTCCTCATCACATATAATGCCAAAGAGGGACAGCATGTGGCCAGCAAGAACGGCACTGTCGTTTCCCTTGATCTGACATTGACGGATGAGCTGAAAAAAGAAGGTCTGGCGAGGGATATCATCAGGAATATCCAGGATGCCAGAAAGCAGATGGGCCTTGAGATTATGGACCGCATAAAAGTCGAGTTCGCGGGCTTTGACGATGCGGAATGGACAGAAGCGATCTGCAAAGAGACGCTTGCAGACATCGCAAAGGTCGAAGCGCCGGAAGTCACTCTCAATATCGCCAGCGAATTTACGGACGATGTTATTGTGAGGATCGCGAGATAAGGTCTTATCTCAAAGATGATGCCGCGGCAGATGCATTTTGGAGATCTGCACGGCCGC
>JAEEGL013061850.1_pt1 | contig 14223 bp, 8 predicted proteins | sample 9134231 | NCBI WGS metagenome assembly JAEEGL01 (sample SAMN16246548, study PRJNA631951) | gut metagenome | biome: gut microbiome; feature: rumen; material: fiber-attached | host: Bos | place: Iran: Karaj | collected 2018-10 | reverse complement strand
GTCTTCGACCGCACCCCGTTCTACGGGGAGATGGGCGGCGCGGTCGGCGACACCGGCACCGCCACTGCCGCCTCGGGCGAAGTCATCAAGATCCTCAACACCGTCAAGGAAAACAACCTCACCATCCATATCGCCGAGCGCATTCCGTCCGATGTGCGGGCCGTCTTCACCCTCGCGGTCGACGCCCAGCGCCGGCAGAAGATCGCCAACAACCACACCTGCACCCACCTGCTCCACCAGGCTCTCCGCGAGATCCTGGGCACCCATGTCGAGCAGAAGGGTTCCTTCGTGTGCGACCAGTATTTCCGCTTCGACTTCTCGCACTTCGAGAAGCTCAGCGACGACACCATCGACCTGGTGGAGCGCCGCGTCAACGCGCTCATCCGCCAGAACTACCCGCTCTGCGAAAAGCGTGAAGCAACGATGGAGGAAGCCCGCCGCGAAGGAGCCATGGCGCTCTTCGGCGAGAAATACGGCGACAAGGTCCGCGTGGTCCGCTTCGGCGACAGCGTGGAACTCTGCGGCGGCTGCCACACCGGAGCCACCGGTACCATCGGCTTCTTCAAGATCACGGGCGAATCGGCCGTGGCTGCCGGCATCCGGCGCATCGAGGCCGTCACCGGCCTGGAAGCCGAAATGGTGGTCGACACCATGGAGAACGCCCTGCGGGCTGCTCGCGCCTTCTTCAACAACGTGCCCGACCTGAGCGGCGCCATCCACAAGATGATCGCGGAGAACGACGAGTACAAGAAGAAGATGGAAGAGGTGATGCGCGAACGCACCGTCCTGCTCAAGAGCGACCTGCTTACCAAGGCCCGGGAGATGGGCGGCCACCGCGTCATTACGATCGACTCCTGCCCCAACCCGATCATGCTCAAGAACGCGGCGATGATGCTCCAGAACGAGAAGGAGAACCTCGTCGTGGCCGCCGCCTACGAGGTGGAAGGCAAGCCGCAGCTGCTGCTGATGTACTCGCGCGACCTGGTGGCCGCGGGCAAGAACGCCCAGGCCGACATCAAGGAGGCCGCCAAGTTCATCCAGGGCGGTGGCGGCGGGCAGCCGGGTCTTGCCACGGCCGGTGGCAGGAATCTTGCAGGATTGAACGACGCCCTCGAAACGATGGTCGCCGCGGCGACCCGATAATGGATGAAGAAACTCGACCTTTACCTGATCAAGAAGTTTGCCGGTCCCTTCGTGGCGGTCTTCTTCATCGTGGTGTTCTCACTGTCGATGCAGTTCCTGTGGCAGTTCATCAACGAACTGGCAGGCAAAGGTCTGGGGCTGGGCGTCATCTTCGAGTTCATGGGATGGGCCTCCTGCACGCTCTTCCCCAACGCCATTCCGCTGGCCACGCTGCTGGCCTCCATCATGACCCTGGGCAACCTGGGAGAGCGTAACGAGCTGCTGGCCATGAAAGCCGCCGGCGTGTCGCTGATGCGTATCCTCACCCCGCTGATGTTCATCTCGGTGCTGATCTCGATAGGCGCCTTTTTCGCGGCCGACCGCCTGGTGCCCCTGGCCTTCAACAAGGTCTATACGCTGCGGGCCGACATCATCAACACCCGTGACGAGATCAAGATTCCGACCGGTATCTTCTACGACGGCATCGACGGCTACAAGCTCCGCATCTCCAGCCGCAACGAAGACACCGACATGATGTACGACCTGATCATCTACGACCATACCGACAACAGCGGAAACAGCAACAACATGACCGTGGCCGACAGCGGCCGCATCCGGGTCACACCCGACAAGCAAAACCTGATCTTCGACCTCTACAGCGGCTGCTCCTACACCGAGGAGAACAAGATGAGCTACCGCGACACCACCCTCAACCTGGTCCGTTCTCGCTTCGACGAACAGCAGCTCATCATCCCGCTCGACAACTACAGCTTCCAGCGCTCCGAGAAAGACAACTACGGCGATGAGATCAAGTCGCTCGGCCTGAAGCGCCTCCGCAACGACCGCGACTCCATCTCCCGCTACGTGGACACCATCGTGATGCGGCAGATGCCGCGTTTCATGTCTATGATGAGCATGCGATACCTCTACCAGCTCGACACCATCAAACCGGATTCGGCCTATATCGCCTGCCTCAACCTCGACAGCCTGAAACAGACGTTCACGCCCCAACAGGTGAAGCGCGCCAACCGCATGGCGGCAGAAAAGGCGGAGCAGGGCAAGGAGCAGGTGAAGCAGTTCTACATCGAGTCGCGCTACAACCTCAGCCTGATCCGGAAGATCGACATCGAGATGATCCTCAAGTTCACGCTTTCGCTTTCCTGCCTGCTCTTCTTCTTCGTGGGCGCCCCGCTGGGAGCCATCATCCGGAAGGGCGGTCTGGGCACGCCGGTCATCATTTCGATCTTTTTCTACCTCATCTACTACATCATCGACATCATCGGCCGCAAGCTGGCCAAGGGCTCGCTCCCGCCTCTGGTGGGTACGCTGATCTCGACAGCCATCCTCCTGCCGATCAGCATCCTCCTCACCCGCAAGTCGACCCAGGACTCCTCGCTCTTCAATCCCGATACCTACAAGGAATTCTTCCGGCGCATCGGCAAGTGGATTTCGAAGCGCTACCACCGCTTCATCAACCTCTTCCGGAAGGGAGGCGGCAAGGTTCGCATCGTGTATATGGGCACGCCCGAGTTCGCCGTGGCGCCGCTCGAGAAGCTACTGCAGGCCGGCTATGAGGTAGTGGGCGTGGTCACGGCAACCGACAAGCCCGCCGGACGCGGCATGACCGTGCGCGAAAGCGCCGTCAAGCAATATGCCGTGGCCCACGGCATCCCCGTGCTGCAGCCCGAGAAACTCAAGGACCCCGCGTTCCTGGAGCAGCTCGCCGCACTGAAGGCCAACCTCTTCGTGGTGGTGGCCTTCCGCATGCTGCCCAAGGAGGTGTGGCAGATGCCGTCGATGGGTACCTTTAACCTCCATGCTTCGCTGCTGCCGCAGTACCGCGGCGCGGCGCCCATCAACTGGGCCATCATCCGGGGCGAGAAATTCACGGGTGTCACCACCTTCCTGCTCGACGAGCAGATCGACACGGGCAAGATCCTCTTCCAGGAGTCCTGTGCCATCGAAGACTACGAAGACGCCGGCACGCTGCACGACAAACTGATGAAACTGGGCGCAGACCTGGTGCTCAAGACCGTCGATGCCCTGGAGAACCACCGCACCAAGCCCTACGAGCAGACCCTCGGCTTCAACAAGACCCTCTATCCGGCACCGAAGCTCACCCGCGACAACTGCCACGTCGACTGGACGCGCAGCGCCCGCACCGTCCACCTGCTCATCCGCGGCCTGAGCCCCTACCCGGCCGCCTGGTCCACGCTCGTCAAGGACGACGGCACCCAACTCGGCGTCAAGCTCTACGACAGCTATGTCGTGCCCTGCCCGGACGACGATCCGCGCGTGCCCGGCCAGCTGACCACCGACGGCAAGACCTTCCTCGAGGTCCGCTGCGGCCGCAACGCCCTGCGCATCCTCAGTCTCCAGGCCTCCGGCAAGAAACGCATGGACATCGCCGACTTCCTCCGGGGCTTCCGCGAGCCGGAAAGCTATCGATTCGAATGAAAAAAGAGCATCCTTCCATCGTCATCCTCGCCGCGGGCGATTTCCCGAAGGCGGAAAAGCCGCTGCGGGCATTGCACGAAGCCGATCTGCGCATCTGCTGCGATTCGGCGGCGGAAGAGCTGGTGGCATACGGCCTGGAACCCGACCACATCGTCGGCGACCTTGACTCGCTGTCGCCCCAGTTCCGGGCGTGCTATGCAGATAGCATCACCCATGTCGAAGAGCAGGACGACAACGACCTGACCAAGACCTTCCATTATGCGCTGACGTTTCATCCCTCGCGCATCACGATCCTGGGTGCGACCGGCAAGCGCGAAGACCATACGCTGGGCAACATCTCGCTGCTGCTCGACTATGCGCGGGAGGCGGACTGCCCCGTGGAGATCCTCACCGACTACGGCTATTTCAAGGCTATTTTCGATACGGTCACGCTGTCGTGCGCTCCCGGCCAGCCGGTTTCGATCTTCGCTTTCGACAACTCCCTGAAAATAGAATCGGCCGGGCTGAAATACCCGACCGATCAGGTGCGTTTCGATTCGCTTTGGAAAGCGACGCTCAATGAGGCGCTCTCAGAGACATTTACGCTCAGGCTCTCACATCCCTGCGGCGTTCTTCTGTTTTTCGCCGATCACTTTTAGCATGTCGTCGACCATTGCGTCGATGTCCCATTCCGGCTTCCAGCCCCACTCTTCGCGGGCGCAGGTGTCGTCCATCTTGTTGGGCCAGGAGTCGGCGATGGCGGCCTTCACCGGATCGACCTTGTAGTCGAAGGTGGCATCGGGGATGCGTTTCTTGATAACCTCGAACAGTTCGCGCGGGCAGAAGCTCATGCTGGCGATGTTGAAGCTGTTGCGGTGGATGAGTTTCTTGGGATCGGCTTCCATGATCTCCACGGCGGCGCGCAGGGCGTCGGGCATGTACATCATATCCATGTAGCTGTCTTCCGGCACTTCGCAGGTGTAGTGGTGGCCGGGTTTGAGGATTTCGTAGAAGACTTCCACGGCGTAGTCGGTGGTGCCGCCGCCAGGCAGGGCACCGTTGGAGATGATGCCCGGGAAGCGGACGCTGCGGGCATCCACGCCGAAGCGCTGCCAGTGGTAGTCACCCAGCAACTCACCCGTCACCTTGCAGATGCCGTAGATGGTGTTCGGACGCATGATCGTATCCTGCGGGGTATTGTCGTGCGGCGTGTTCGGGCCGAAGGCGCCGATGGAACTCGGCGTGTAGATCGCGGTGGGGGGCGCCTCGGCAATGTTCAGGGCGTTGATCAGGGCCGTGATGTTGAGGTGCCAGGCCACGCCGGGCATGTGCTCGCCCTTGGCGCTGAGCAGGGCCACGAGATTGTAGATGGCGTCGACCTTGTATTTTACCACGAGTTCGTTGAAACGCTTGTCATCCAGGACGTCGAGTTTCTCGGCAATCGCGTGCTGACCCAGCTTTTCGACCAGTTCGTCTTTCAAATCTGCGGCAATTACATTATCTTCGCCATAAATATGCTGGAGATAGGGGACGAGTTCGGTACCGATCTGTCCGCCAGCTCCGACAACAAGGATCCGTTTCATATCGTTTTTGACAATTTTAAATCGATTTGTCCACAAATTTAATAAAAATCAATTATTCTGCGCACGGTTTCTTGGATTTTGGCGCTGCAAAGGTTGAAAAAGTTTCGGAAGACCGCCAAGGGGATTTTGGCCGCTATCTGGAAGAAGGACGCCATGCCGGGATGGGCTATCTGGCCCGGAATCTGGAGAAACGCTTCGATCCGGCACAACTGGTGCCGGGCGCCGAAAGCGTGCTCTGTTTGCTGGCACCCTACGGCCAGGCAGGCGGCGGTATTGCGGGTTTTGCGCAGGGCGTGGACTATCACAAGATTGTCAAGGACCGGCTATTTGCCGTTATCGCAGAACTGCGGGAACAGTTCCCTGCTTTCGAAGGCCGGCCGTTCGTCGACAGTGCACCGGTACTCGAGCGTTACTGGGCCGTCCGCTCCGGACTGGGATTCATCGGGCAGAACAACTTCTTCATTTCTCCGGAATTCGGCTTACGGACCATTATCGGCGTAATCATCTGCAACATACCGGCCGATCGTTTTGCGCCGCACGCGCCGCTGGCTGCCACGGAATGTGGCGCCTGCGGTGCCTGCCTCCGCGCCTGCCCCTCCGGGGCCCTGCGCGCACCCTTCGACCTTGATGCCCGCCGCTGCATCTCCTATCTCACCATCGAATCGTCCGGGCCGCTGCCCGACGACCTCGCCCCCGCCGCAGCGCGCCGCGGCTGGCGCTTCGGCTGCGAGGAATGCATGCGCGCCTGCCCCTGGGACAAGCCGCTCACCCCGCTGCCCGAATTCGAGACCCATCGCGCCGAACTCGCCGCGATGAAAGAAGCCGAATGGTCCGCCCTCACGGATGAAGAGTTCGAAAAGCGCTTCTCCGACTCCGGCCTCCGCCGCGCCGGGCTTGACCATCTGAAAGAATCGTCGTAACTTTACGGAACAAACCCTTTTAGCCATGAAAAAGACCCTTCTCCTCTGCCTCCTGCTGTCTATGGCCTTCGGCGCTGCGGCACAGGACACCTTCAAGAAATACGCGGTGAAATCGGCCATTGCCAAGACGAAGTCCACTACCGGCGGACAGGTAACCGACGGAACGCTGTATATCGATGACTACGGTGCCTTCGAATGTGACATCAAGACGATGGACATTCCCGACTTCATCACCTACGACTACGGCATCCTCACGCGGAAAGACCGGATATGGGTCTTCAACATCCAGGAAGGGAAAGTCGACGCTAAGGAGTCCCCCAATCCGATGTCCGACCTTAACTTTCTGGACGTCACGCCTGAACTGGCCCAGAAATATGAAATCGAGGATCTCGGCGAAGAAGAATTTATGGGCAAGACCTGCCATAAGTACACCTATATGGTGCTCACGAACCGAAAAAAGGTCTATTGGACCATCTGGGCCTACAAGGGTATTCCCATGAAGACCGTCGTCAAGCAAGGTCGCCGCGAATCCGTCGTCGAAGTCGTTGACCTTCAAGAGAACGTACCCATCCCCGAAAACATCCTGCATTTGATTCCGGAGTAGCCCTGACGCTTCCCCTTTCCGCCAACCTGGCGCAACCGAATCCCGCTCTCAGGCATTCTGGCGGGGGTATCCTTGCGGCAACGCCCGATTTCGGCCCCAGGCGCAATGCAATCGGCCCCACAACACGCGTGAGGCCGATGATGTTGCGCCTAGTTGACGGAAATCCTTACTTGGCCGGCTGGGCCTCCGGTTCATGTTTGTATTTGAAGAAGATGGCAAAGAGGATGGCGACCACCAGGGCGTAGCCGGCGAAGATGAACCAGGCCTTCGGCCAGTTGGCAGGCGTGTTGAACACGTCGCAGGCATCGATCACAGCGCCGGCGGCCAGCGTGCCGATGGAAGCACCAAAGCCGTTGGTCATCATCATAAACAGGCCTTGGGCGCTGGAACGGATGTCCTTGTCCGTGCGTTGCTCCACGTAGAGCGAGCCCGAGATGTTGAAGAAATCGAACGCGATACCGTAGACGATGCAGCTGAGGACGAACAGCAGCACGCCGGGCCAGGACGGATGGCCGAGACCGAAGAAACCGAAGCGGAACACCCAGGCCAGCATCGAGATGAGCATCACCTTCTTGATGCCGAACCGCTTCATGCAAAACGGGATCAGCAGGATGCAGAGCGTCTCGGACGCCTGCGAGATGGCGATCAGCGCGTTGGAGTGCTTTACGGCGAAGGTTCCCGCCAGCTCAGGTTCGGAGGCAAACGAGCCCAGGAAGGTATTGGCATAGCCATTGGTGATCTGTAGCGAAGCGCCGAGCAGCATCGAGAAGATGAAGAACACGGCGAACTGGCTGTCCTTGAACAGGGTGAAGGCCTTCAGGCCGAACGCATCGACGAACGACTGCTTGCCCTCGCCGCGGTTGACCGGGCACTTGGGCATGCTCAGGGCATAGAAGCAGAGGATGACCGAAAGGATGCCCGAAGAGATGAGCTGCGTGTAGCTGTCCTGCATCGCCACGCCGCCGAACTTCAGGAAGTTGGTCGTCAGCATGCTGCAGATGAATCCGATGGTTCCAAACACCCGGATGGGCGGAAATTCTTTCACGGGATCCATGCCCTCTGAACGCAGCGCATTGTAGGCCACGGAGTTGGTCAGGGCGATGGTCGGCATGAAGAACGCCAGGCTGATGCTGTAGAGGATGAACAGCGGAGCGAACTCCACGTTGCCTCCGGCGGACATGCAATAGTAGCCCGCGCCCAGCATGAAGACACCGGCAAAGCCGTGGCAGAGCGACAGCACCTTCTGGGCCTCCATCTTGCGGTCAGCCACGATGCCCATCACCGTCGGCATGAAGATCGAAACGATTCCCTGCATCGCAAAGAACCATTTGATGTGCGAGCCCAGGCCGATGTTGCCCAGATAACGGCCCAGCGACGTGAGATAAGCTCCCCAGACGGCAAACTCCAGGAAGTTCATCACGATGAGCCTGAATTTCAGATTGGATTTGGATTCCATAGTATAAGTGTTTGATTTATTTCGGAGCGAGTCGATAGAGGATGGCCGCCACAAAGGCGAAGACGATGTTGGGAAGCCACATCGCCAGGGCGGGTGCCATGATGCCTTTGAGGACGAACATCGAACTGAACTTCATGAACAGGATGTACGTGAAACTGATGGCCAGGCCGATACCGATGTTCAGGCCCAGGCCGCCGCGCTTCTTGCGCGAAGACAGCGAGACCGCGATGATGGTCAGCACGAAAGCTGAGAAAGGCATCGCCAGGCGGTTGTTCTTCTCGATCAGGGCGTTTTTGACCGCATCGTCGCCCCGCATCTTCTGGACTTGGATCAAATCGTCAAGGTCGCTGCCGGACATCGATTCCACAGCGTTCTTGCGACGGTAGAAATCGTCGATGGTCAGGGCGATGACCGTGTCGAGTTCCCGGCCGGTACGGACCATTTCCGAATCGCCGTAGAAGTCACGGATGTAATAGTTGCGCAGCTTCCAGCCATGGAAAGTGGTGTCCCAGGCCGCCGAGGTCGCCGACAGTTTCGACACCAGCCGTCCGTTCTCCATCCGCTCGAGGGTGAAGCCGTAGGCCGTGTTGGCGGCGGAACTGAACTGCCCCACATAGACGAACTCGCCCGGCGAAAGCTGGTAGTGGATGTCACGCTTGGTGTTGGCCACAACGGTCTGCGGCTTGATGTATTTGTTCTCGAAATCGAGACGTTTCTGGTTGGCGGGCGGAATGATGTAAAGACCCAACAGCAGCGAGAGCCCGCAGATGACGGCCGCCGAGAACATGTAGGGCGCCATGAGGCGGCGGAAACTGATGCCGCCCGAAAGCATGGCCACGATCTCACTGTTCTGCGCCAGCTTCGAGGTGAAGAAGATGGCGGAGATGAACACCAGCAAGGGACTGAAGCTGTTGACGATCCATGGGATGAATCCGCCGAAGTAATCGAAGACAATCTCCTTCACGGGCACGCTCTTCTCCACGAACTTGTCGATTTTCTCGCTCAGGTCGAAGATAACGACGATGGCCACGGCAATCACGATCGTGAAGAAGAAGGTTCCGAGGAACTTCTTGACGATGTATTTGTCGAGGATCTTGACCTGGGGTACGTTCATGCTAAAGTCGGGTGTCGAGCTTCCGGAGGGTCTGCTCCTTCCAGCTGCCGAAGTCGCCTGCCGCGATGTGCTCGCGCGCCTGCTCTACCAGATGGAGGTAAAAAGCCAGGTTGTGCTGGCTGGCGATCTGGGCGGCCAGCATCTCGCCGGCAGCGAACAGATGCCGCAGGTAGGCCTTGGTGTAGCAGTGGTCTACAAAAGATGTTCCATTCGGGTCGAGCGGGGAGAAGTCGTCGGCCCATTTCTTATTCTTGATGTGGATGATGCCTTCGCTGGTGAACAGCATCGCGTTGCGTCCGTTGCGAGTGGGCATCACGCAGTCGAACATGTCGACGCCGCGCGCTATGCCTTCCAGCAGGTTGGCGGGGGTGCCCACGCCCATCAGGTAACGGGGCCTGTCGTGCGGCAGCACGGGATGCAGGAGCTCCAGCATCTCGTACATCTTTTCGGTGGGCTCCCCCACGGCCAGTCCGCCGATGGCGTAGCCCTCACGCTCGAAAGCCATCGCGTGCTCGGCCGCCCGCAGGCGCAGGTCCGGATAGACGCAGCCCTGCACGATGGGGAAGAAGGTCTGGCTATAGCCATAGAGGGGCTCCGTCTCGTCGAAATGCCGGATGCAGCGCTCCAGCCAGCGCTGGGTGAGCCCGAGCGACTTCTCGGCATAGCGGTAGTCGGCGTCGCCGGGGCAGCATTCGTCGAGCGCCATCACGATGTCGGCACCGATGATGCGCTGGGTATCCACGTTGTTTTCCGGCGTGAAAACGTGCCGCGATCCGTCGATGTGAGACTGGAAGATGCAACCCTCCTCGGTGAGCTTGCGGCTCTGGGCCAGCGAGAACACCTGGAATCCGCCGCTGTCAGTCAGGATAGGCCGGTCCCAGGAGGTAAAGCGGTGGAGGCCGCCGGCCTGCCGCAGGATGTCGAGACCGGGACGCAGGTAGAGATGGTAGGTGTTGCCTAGGATGATCTGGGCGTGGATATCTTCGCGCAAGTCTTTGTGATAGACGCCTTTCACGGAACCGACGGTGCCAACCGGCATGAAGATGGGCGTATCGATGCTGCCGTGGTCGGTGGTGATCCGGCCGCGACGGGCGTTCGTGGCCTTGTCCGTAGAAAGTACTTCGAATTTCATCGACGAATGCTAAACATGGCAAAGATAGGCAAAATTGGTATATTTTTCGTTAACTTTAACTGCCAAAACCAAGTTTACGATGAAACGATTGCTTTGGACGGTCGCCCTGCTGGCCACTTTTGTTTTCAGTATGAATGCACAGAACAACAACTATTCACGCCTCTGGTCGAAGGTCCAGAAGGCGGAGAAGGAAGGCAAGCCCCAGACGGCTGCCGGCTACCTCAGGGAATTGGAGCAGAAGACCATCGCCGCCGGTGACGAACTGGAGCAGCTGGCCGTCTCCGAGCGGCTTTACGAAAACCTCCAGAAATACAACTGGAAGGAAGCCAATGCGTACTATTCCACCTACGCGACGCTCAACCGCCGGGTCCTCTCCGACAGCCTGGATGCCTATGTCGTCAAGTACAAAGACCATCCCCGCGTGATGATGCTGCTCTACAAGCAGTTGCAGAACCACAAGGAGGCGGTGGACCGCCGCTCGCGCAGTGTCGTGCGCGGCGAAGACTACCTGGCCGTCCGCCGCGAGGCAGAAGAGCTGCTCCGGCACAAACGGGTGGGCAACTACAAGAAAAACATCGAGGCGATGATCGCCTCGATGGATTCCCGCTCGCTGTATACCTCGTCCCACTCGACGATGGCACCCGCCGAGGGGGTGGAATACGCCATCGACACCCGCAACGTCGACAAAGTCCTGGTGCGTGTCTACCGGATGAACGACGACGTGGTGTTCCTGCCCCACATGGGTGACGCCTCGCTTTCGATGCTGGAAAAGAACGCCACCCTGCTCGCTTCCACCGAAGTGACGGGCTTCAAGAAAGAATACAACATCGGTGAGCGGCAGAAGACCACGGTGGATTTCCCCACACCCGGCATCTACGTGATCCGTTTCGCGACGGCCGACAACGAAGAAGTCTGCTATGAAAGCGTCAACGTGAGCAACGTGGTGGGCGCCCTCCGCATCCGCGACGGCCAGCCCGAGGTCTACGCGGCCGATTTCACCACGGGCAAGCCTTTCGGCCAGGGGAACTATTCCATCTTCAAGAACCTGTACGACAAAAACAAGTCCAGCATCCTGAAGATGAAACCCTTCCTTACCGGCCATTTCGCCGGGGAGGGTTTCACGGCCATCGATGCCGGCCCTGCGACCACCGACTACAAGAACAATTACCTGCTGCGGATCGAAGAGGACCGGGACATCTACGCCCCGCTGATCGGCGGCCTCCAGAATGAGGAATGGTATGCCCGCAAGAGCAGCAGCTACCGCTACGACCATTCCATCATCTTCACCGACCGCAACCTCTACAAGCCCACCGATACCATCTATTTCAAGGTGATCTGCTACAAGTCTTCCGAGACGGAAGGCGAAGTGCTGGCCAACCAGAGCATCGTGCTGACGCTCCGGCACAGTTCTTCGCCCGATACGGTGGCCCAGGTGAAACTCCTGACCAACGACATGGGTTCCGCCAGCGGCTTCTTCACCCTGCCGGAAGGCAGCAAGAACGGGCGCTACATCATCTCGGAAGGGTACAATGCCCGGAAATCCATCCGGGTGGAAGAATACAAGCGGCCCAATTTCAGCGTGACGCTGCAGCCCGTGGAGGATGTGCTCTGCTTCGGCGACGTGGTCAAGCAAACAGGTACGCTCAAGAGTTACGCCGGCTTCTCGGTAGCGGGCGGCACCATTGAATACACCCTCCGCCGCAGCTGCATGGTCCTTTCCAAGGCCGGCTGGTGGAACTCCTGGTACGAGAAGCTGGGCGAAGGCAGCACCCTGTCGGACAACCAGGGAAACTTCGAGATCGTGTTCCCGGCCGAACGTCCGGTGTACAAGGGCTACCGCCCCGAAGACTACCAGGACCTGTACCGGGCCTTCTATACCATCCAGGTCCGGGCCGTTGACCCGCAGGGCGAAGTCCACGAATCGCAGATCTCCGTACCGGTGGCCGACATCCCGCTCGACCTCAACATCGAACTGCCCGAGGGAGAGAATTTCGACGGACGGCTCATCGTCGACAAGGACCAGGTGAAATCCGTCCTGGTCAGAGGCACCACCCTCAACGGAACGCCCTACCGCTTTACGGGCGACTGGACCGTGACCGACCAGGAAGGGAAAGAAGCCGCCAAGGGTACTTTCACCTCCAACGAGCCCGTAGCCTTCGATTTCGGATCCCTGCCTTCCGGCCTCTACGAGATGAGGGCCCGCACCGAATACCGCGGCCGCGAGATCGACACCCGTCGGAAGATCATCGTGATGAGCACGGACGACCGGCAGCTTCCCTTCGAATCGCGCTATTTCTACTATCCGGTGAAGACCGAAGGAGAGATCGAATTCGTACTGGGCACTTCGGAAGAGGACCTGTATTTCGAACTGGAGATCTTCGACAACGCACAGGTGCTTTACCATGAAAGCGTCCACCTGCAGAACGAGATGCGCAAGTTCCGGATTCCTTACGATGCTGCCTGGCGCAGCGCCGTGAAGATGGGAATCTATGGCATCCGTGACGGCGAAATCATCAGCCACCGCTATGAATTCCGGCGTCCGGGCGACGTCCGCCTCGACATCGCCATCGAGACCTTCCGCGACAAGACCACGCCCGGCACACAGGAAGAAATGTCCATCCGGGCGCCGGAGGGCACCGAGATGCTGGTCTCGATCTACGACGTGACGACCGACCGCTATGGCGCCAATTCCTTCTATTTCCGCCCGCTGCAGGAGTATCCGTCGGTAAGTGCTCCCGCCATCCATTCGTCGCTCGACGCCTGGGGCGCCGTGTCGGTCAATCAGATGATGCGGAGCGCCGGCGCCAATGGCGTGATGGAAGACATGCTGATGGCTGAAGCCCCCGCCATGTACAAAAGCGCCGCCGTTGAAGAGAGCGCCGACGACGCAGCGGTAAGCGAGGAGGAAGAGGAGGCGCCCGAATTCGAGGGTCGTACCAACTTCAGCGAGCTGATCGCCTTCTACCCGCACATCCGTGCAGAGAAGGGCGGTGTGACCAAGGTCAGCTACACCACCAACGACCTGCTTACCACTTTCCGGGTCCTGGTGATGGCGCACGACAAGCGCCTGTTCACCGGCGATGCCGAAGCGGAATTCATCGTCCAGAAAGAGCTGATGGTGATGCCGTCCGTGCCGCTCTTCGCCACGAAGGGCGACCGCCTGGTACTCAAGAGCAAGATCGTGAATCTGAGCAACAAGGAGATCAAGGGAACGGCGTACGTGGAGATCCTCGACGACCAGGGCAAAAAGCTGAAACTCAAGGGAACAGCCAGCCAGAAGAAGACGCTGCTGGCCGGCGCCCAGGACGAAGTGGCCTGGGGCATCGAAGTGCCGGGCGGCACCGGCAAGCTGACGGTCCGCATCTGGTTCGCCACCCCGACGGCGAGCGACGGCGAACAGCACGAGATCCAGATCGTGCCCGACACCATCACCCTGACCGAAGCGGCCTCGTTCGTCATGGGCCAGGGCAAGGACCACGCCTATTACGAGAAGCAGCTCCGCAAGCAGTTCGGCGCTGCCCATCCCAAGATCGAATATGCCGAATACTCCACGCTCGACGCCGTGAAAGAGTCGTTGCCCGCCGCTGTCAAGCCCGCGTGCGAAAACGCCATCAACTGGATCAACCAGTTATACATCAACCAGATGCGCAACTTTGTGCTGCAGGACGATCCGGCGGACTACGCCGCCTTCCGGTCCCAGGCCTTCTCGGCACTGAAGACCTTCCAGAAAGAAAGCGGCTTCTTCGCCTGGTTCCGGGGAATGAACGACAACCTCACCATCACGCTCTACTTCCTGGAGAAGGTGGGGCAGCTCCGCCAGGTCGGCGCCATCGCGCTTTCCGACGATGAGATGGCG
>JAEEGL012144249.1_pt1 | contig 14223 bp, 12 predicted proteins | sample 9134231 | NCBI WGS metagenome assembly JAEEGL01 (sample SAMN16246548, study PRJNA631951) | gut metagenome | biome: gut microbiome; feature: rumen; material: fiber-attached | host: Bos | place: Iran: Karaj | collected 2018-10 | reverse complement strand
CCTGTTTCATTGTGAATGACGATTCCCAGGGAATTAATCCAGTTCAAACTTCCTTAAAATGGTTCCTTCCGGGACATACATTTCGTGATGATACGAATAGTCCGTTGAGTCATAGGTTTTGAATGTAAAAATGCCCATGAAAATCGGATGATGGAAATGTTTCATGTTCTTGTGTTTTTCGACTCTCGGAACGCAACCATCCTTCTCGTATATGATTGTGTATTTGGCATCAATGCTTTCTTTTTGAACCCCTCCATCACTCAATTCATAGTAGAATGAGTATGTATTCAGGTTTTCAATAGAAAGAGCATAATAGAGAAGTGATCCGCTGCCTTTTCCTGATATCTCTTGGTCGCTTTTTACAGAAATGAGTTTTTGTCTTTCTACTTCTAACTCGGTATATGTGTCGTGCTCGAGCAGGTAAAAAATAGTTCTAACTATTATAACTGCTCCAACAGATAGAACAACGAACCACAGCAAGCTACTCGCCGGGAACGGGTCGGTTCCATAGGAATACCGAAAAAAGAAGTACTCCAATCCAAAATCACAAAGATTAATGAAATGTAAAAAAGCTACCAGAGTCATGCCTACTACCATTATCCACAACATTGTTTTTTCTCCTTCTTTATATGTGGCTAGGTTGATGATACATAAAGGTACTATAAAGATGAGGAGTACCTCACTTATAGCTAAGCAAAGTGACTGATAAAATTACTTTATCACCCTTTATTATACCATATTTTAAGATTTTCTTCAAATTTTAGCATAAACAGCAAAGGAGCCACTGGTAAAATATTACCTATGGCTCCTAGCATCATTGTGAATCAGGTGTACATCTACTAATCAATCCAGATTAAAACCTCTTACTACCGTGTTTTCAGGTACATAAAGATTATAGCGATAAGAACAATGATCGGAATTGTCATCTGTTGCGAAAACGAGTAATGCAGTGAGTAAAGGATATACATATGTGGTTCTTGTGTTATGTATTTCTATTCTAGGCCTGTTACAGTCTTTTTGTTCAAAGATGTATGTATGATCTGCATTAACGGTTTCTCTATGAAACGAGCCGTCATTCATCTTGCAAAAATACGCATACACATTCTTTTCTTCAAGCGACATAGTATAACACAAAAGCGATCCGCTTCCTTTACCAGAGATTCTGTTATTCGTCCTTATAGATACAAGGTCTTTGATTATAACTTCATCTTCATGTGTTTTCTCCTGTGACAGGAAAAATGCTATGATGAAGAAACAAAGTATCGCAACACCAAAGGACACAAGGCAAGCTATCAGTGGCGAACTATCATACTTAACATGATAGCCTATCGACCGCTCAAACAAGCACATGTTCCAATCATGGTAAGCATCGATACCTTTCACGAAAGCATTGATTACTGAAAAAATTAATACTATCCACAACATTGTTTTTTCTCCTTCTTTATATGTGGCTAGGTTGGTGAAACTAAAGGTGCTATAAAGATGAGGAGTACCTCACTTATAGCTAAGTAAAGTGACTGATAAAATTTCTTTATCACCCTTTATTATACCATATTTTGTCTCTTTTTACAACTTTGACCTACTTTATGTAAATAAAAAACGAGCCTTATGGGCTCGTTTTTTCTGTATATGTTTAAGTAATTATTTTCCTAATGCTATTCTCATAGTATCTCTTGCAATCATTAATTCCTCGTTTGTTGGAACAACATAAACAAGAACTTTTGAATCTTTAGCTGATATTTTTGCTTCTTTAGCGAAAGCATCCATATTTGCTTTTTCATCTAGTTTAACGCCTAAGAATTCAAGTTGTTTACAAATCTCCATTCTTGATTCGCATCCTCTTTCACCTACACCTGCTGTAAATGTGATAACATCAACACCATTCATAGCAACTGCACATTTAGCAATGTAGCATGCTATTGCATAGTGATAATGATCAAGTGCAAGTTTAGCTCTTGTATCTCCTCTAGCTAATGCTTGTTCAATATCTCTATTGTCTGAAGAAATACCAGAAATTCCAAGTAATCCAGATTCTTTATTAATCATAACATCCATTTCATCTGGTGTCATTTCTTCTTCTCTCATTATAAATGTTATTACAGATGGATCTAAGTCACCTGTTCTAGATCCCATTGGAATACCTGCAACTGGTGTTAATCCCATACTTGTTTCAACTGATTTACCATTTTGGATTGCACAAAGACTTGCGCCTTGTCCAATATGGCAGTTAATGATTTTTAAGTCTTCAACTTTTTTATTTAATACTTCGGCAATTCTACTTGCAACGAATCTATGTGATGTTCCATGAGCTCCATATTTTCTAATTCCATATTTTTCATAGAATTTATATGGTACTGGATAGATATATCTTTCAACTGGTAATGTTTGATGGAATGATGTATCAAATACAACTACGTTTTTCTTTCCTGGCATTTCTTTTTGGCATGCTCTAATACCTAGAACTGCTGCAGGATTGTGAAGTGGTGCAAGTTTAATAACATCTTCAATTCCTTTAACAACGTCTTCTGTAACTAGTACAGACTCTGTAAATTTCTCACCGCCGTGAACTATTCTATGTCCTACTGCGTCAATGTCATCTAAGTTTTTAATTACACCATGACTTGAGTCTGTTAATTGCTCTAAAACAATTTTTAATGCTTCCTCATGATTTTTAACAGCTTCTTCAATTTTTATTTTCTCACCATTTACTTTGTGAGTTAAGAACGCCTTCTCACTTCCTATTCTTTCGAAGTTTCCTGATGCGGCTGTTTCTTCTGTTTTCATATCAATTAATTGATATTTAAGTGAAGAACTACCACTGTTAATTACTAAAATTTTCATAAAATTTCCCCCTATAACATATACGATTTACAACAACGTGTTTGCATTATATATCATTTTTTTATTTTTTTCAACATTAAAAACCTTAAAGAGAGCATATTACTAGCACTTATGTAACATACTCTCTTTAGTTTACTATTTTATTCTATATCTATTTGCTTGTTAAAGCCTTTGTATCTCTTGCTATTACTAATTCTTCATTAGTTGGAATAATATATACTTTAACTTTAGAATCTGGTGTTGATATTTCAATCTCTTCGCCTCTTACATTATTAGCTTCTTTATCAATTGAAACTCCCATCCATTCTAGGCATTCGCATATTCTTGCTCTAATTCCTATTTGGTTTTCTCCAATACCACCTGTAAATACTATTGCATCAATTCCTCTTAATTGAACTGCATATCTTGCTATGTATTGTGCAACTGTTTGAACAAATACATTTATAGCAACTGCAGCCATATGATGGTCTGGATCAAATGAAGCTTTTTCAATTTCTCTAAAGTCAGGAGCTTCTCCAGAAATTCCGTATAATCCTGATTGTTTATTTAAAAGTGAATTTGCTTCTTTTGGTGTTAATCCCTCTTTTTCCATAATATCAGTTACTACAGAAGGATCTAAATCTCCTGAACGAGTAACCATGGCAATTCCTCCTAGTGGAGAAAGTCCCATTGAAGTATCAATAGATTTTCCATTTTTAATAGCTGTAATTGATGCACCTTGTCCTAAGTGACATGTAACTATCTTTGTTTCAGCTTTATTTAATTTTGAAATAGCTATCTTTGAAACATATTCATGAGATGTACCATGAGCACCATATTTTCTTATTTTGTATTTTTTATACATTTCATAAGGTACTGGATATATATAGTTTTCTTCTGGCATTGTTTGATGAAAAGCTGTATCAAATGTAGCAACCATTGGTACTCCAGGCATAGCACTTTGGCATGCTCTTATACCTAATATAGCTGCTGGGTTATGAAGTGGTGCAAGTGCAGCACATTGATTGATTTTATCAATAACATCATCATCAATTACTACTGATTGATCAAATAATTCTCCGCCATGAACAATTCTATGACCAACTGCATCGATTTCATCTAATGAATCAATAACTTTATACTCTTCATTCTTTAATTGCTCTAAAATGATTTTTAAAGCTTCCTCATGATTTTTAACTGGTGTTTCTATAACATGTTTTTCTCCATTAACTTTATGAGTTAAAAATGATTCAATTTCTCCAATTCTTTCAAAATTTCCTTTTGCTAATACTTGTTCGTTTTCCATATCAATTAATTGATATTTTAATGAAGAACTTCCACAGTTTACTACTAAAATTTTCATTTATTTCCTCCTAAATTTTATTGTTGACCTTGAACTGCTGTTATTGCTATAACACCAGCAACATCTTCTGCTGAGCATCCTCTTGATAAATCATTAACTGGTTTAGCAATTCCTTGGCAAAGTGGGCCATATGCTTCAGCTTTTCCAAGTCTTTGTGTTAATTTATAACCAATATTTCCAGCATCTAAATCTGGGAATATTAATGTGTTAGCTGTTCCTGCTATTTCACTTCCTGGTGCTTTAGAAGCTCCAACTGATGGAACTATAGCAGCGTCTAATTGTAACTCTCCATCTACTTTCATTTCTGGATATGTTGCTTTAACTAGTTCTGTAGCATTAATAACTTTTTCTGTAAGTTCTGATTTTGCGCTTCCTTTTGTTGAATATGAAAGCATTGCAACTCTTGATTCTTTTCCAACTAATAATTCAAAACTCTTGCTTGATGAATAAGCTATCTCAACTAATTCTTCAGCTGTTGGATTTTGATTTAGTCCGCAATCACCAAATACAAATACTCCATTTTCTCCATATTCACAATCTGGTACAACCATTAAAAAGAAGGCTGATACTAGTTTTGTTCCAGGAGCTGTTTTTAAAATTTGAAGTGCTGGTCTTAAAGTATCTGATGTTGAGTGAATAGCTCCAGATACTAATCCGTCAGCTTCATCACATTTAAGCATCATCATACCATAGTGAACTTCATCTTTAACTAGCTCTTGTGCTTGTTCTAGTGTCATGCCTTTTTCTTTTCTTAGTTCATATAATCTTTCAGCATAAGCTTCTCTTCTGTCTGACTCTAATGGGTCAATAACTGTTGCTTTGCTAATATCTATTCCATTTTCTCTTGCCACATTAGCAACTGTTTCGCGATTTCCAAGAAGTACTATGTTTGCATATCCTTCGTTAAGTGCAATCTCTGCAGCTTTTAATATTCTTGCATCAGATGCTTCTGGCAATACGATTGTTTTCATGTTTTGTCTTGCTCTTTCTTTTATTGAATTAATAAAATCCATCACAATATCCTCCTAAATAATAATTTCACAAAGTAATTATATAAAAATCAAATTCTAAAGTCAATTACAAAACAAAAAGACCTCGAAAAAATCGGGGCCTTTTAAATTATTTTTTCCTTTTATACTCATTGCAATATTCTTTTACTGGGCAAATCTCACATTTAGGCTTTCTTGAATCACAGATTTCTCTTCCGTGATATACAAATATATGATTAGCCATATAATACATTTCTTTAGGAAGCACTTTTAGTAAATCTTGCTCTATTTTTTCAGGATCTTCTTTTGATGAAAATCCTATTCTATTACAAATTCTTTTTGCATGAGTATCAATCGCAACACCTTGTGGATTATGAAATGCTTCAAGCATAATAACATTAGCAGATTTTCTTCCTACTCCAGGAAGTGATTGTAATTCTTCCATAGTATCTGGTACTACTCCATCAAACCTTTCAACTAAAGCAATGCTACATGCCTTAGCATTTTTTGATTTGTTTTTGTAAAACCCACATGGATGAATTATTTTCTCCAAATCTTTTATATCAGCTTTTGCCATTTTTTCAGGTGTTGGATACTTTTTAAAAAGTTCTGGTGTAGTTTTGTTTACCCTTTCATCTGTACACTGAGCTGATAACATAACAGCTATAGTTAGTTGAAAAGGTGTTTTAAAATCTAAACTACATGTTGCATCTTTATAATAAGAACTTAATTTATCCATTATAATAGATGTATCTTTTTTTGTTTTCATTATTATTCTTCTTTTCCTGCTTCATCATTATTTGTTTCTGTAGAAACTGGATCAGCTTCAACTTTAGGAACTGATTTATCTACTTCGCTAGCATCAACTATATCAACTTTAACTTTTTTTGGTGTTTTATTTGAACCAATTTTGTGGAAATAAAATCTTAAACCTAAGCAGCTAAAGATTATATTAATTATAGATCCAATCCATAGAACTGGAGTAAATATTAATAATCTTACTAATAAATCAATTGCTGCAGATAATAGAATTACTAGTCCAGTTTTTTCTGAAGAATCTTTTAAAATCATATGAGAAACAAGAACTAAACCTGTAACTTTAACGATTTTACCAACAATGAATAATACAGCGATTATTGTAAATGCAGCTGGTATTAAAACGATTGTTATGCAGCATACAACAATAATTGCAAATATAATAATGTAGTATAGTAATCCTTGGAAAATATCTCTTACCGGATTTTCTAATAATTCTTCACGATTAATTGATCTCTTAAGTAGTAATGATACGATAATTATTAATGCTAATGCAACTAATCCTGTCATTACAACATAAGCTGTTTTTAATACTTTAGAAACGATTGATACAACTTGTTCAATAGCTTGTGAAGTTTCTTGCACTTCAACAGCACCCTCAACAATTGTAGCTCTTTCTTTAACATCTTCTGGAGCCTCTATAGTTCCTGAATATGAAATTTTATCTGGTACACCTGCTTCATTTGCGATGATTAAATTTTCTTCAACAGCATATATTTCATATCCTATTGAACCACCTTGAATATTAAGTTTAGTACCACATGTTTTTAATGATCTTTCTATGTTTGCACCACTTTCAATTGTAATGCTATCTCCTGCTTCATACAAATCTTCCATAGTACCTGAAACATTAATATTGTCACCAATTGCAACTACAGATCCGGCAATGCTTCCTGAGATAGTGATGTTATCACCAACAACACAAACATTTCCTGATATTGATGGAGATGCTATTTTAACATTTGTTCCAACTATTAAAATGTTACCATCAACAACTTGTGTTAACTCATAATTATCAACGTGGATGTATTTATCTCCTTTGATTAATTCCATGTTCTCAACATTTTCTGAGATTGGACTTTGAGTATTAGAACCAGTATATGTATCCATTGTTAGATTTTGATAATCATCACCAAAAATAGTTCTCATTATTTCGTCTTCTAATTCTGGAGAATACTTATCGTCTACATCATCAAGACTTGGTACATTTACAGTATTATGCACATCAATTGGTTTTTCCATTATTAATGCGTCACTTTGTGCAAATACAACGTTTGCCATGATAATAACTGCAATAAATGCAATCACACCAAAAATTTTTGAAACTTTCATTTCCCCCTCCTATATTATTTTAATTTTAAAATAGTTTCCTTGTAATTATCTGAAGATACTAAATAACTTCCAACCACTAGAATGTTAGCTCCAGCTTCTTTTGCATCTTCACATGTTGTATCATTGATTCCTCCATCAACTTCTATATCTATATCAATATTATTCTTTTCGATATAATCTTTAATTGTTCTTACCTTATCCAAGGTTTCAGGTATTAATTTTTGTCCTCCTTTTCCAGGAACAACTGTCATAACTAATACCTTGTGAACTTTATCAAGATATGGAATTATTTCCTCTACTGGTGTAGCAGGTGAAATTGAAATTCCAACTTTTGAACCAGATCTTTTAATTTCATCAATGGCATTTAATGTTCTCTCTTCATCTTTAGTTGCTTCAATATGAAAAGTTATACTGTCTGGTTCTAAATCTAAGTATTCATCTATAAAATATTCTACGTCTTCAACCATGATATGAACATCTAGGCCTATATTAGAAATATGAGATATTGTAAGAGCATAGTCTTTCATAAGTTCAACATTATCTTTTTCTACAAATTTACCATCCATAACATCTATATGGAAATAATCTATCTTTGCTGTTTCTAAATTGTAGAAAACTGATATTGCGTCTTCTTTATCTACTGTTAAAATTGATGCTGATATTTCTGCCATATAAATCCTCCTGATATAATAAAATGAGGTATATTTTTCTCAAAACATACCTCACTTGTCTTAAATAACTAATTAACGTTTACAACTTGATTTCCTTTGTTAAAGTCAACTGTTTGAGTGAATTTTGTAACTCCGTCAACAAGTATCTTTAGTTCTTTGACTCCTGAAGTAGTCCATGTCTTTGTAATGTCAGTTTTGTTTAATTTATAAACATCATTTAATATTGTATCGTCACCAACCTTAATTGCAACAGTTGCTGTTGCTACTTCAGCAGTTGTTGTAGTAGTTACATCGTTTCCGAATTCATCTTTCTTTGTTTCTGTAACAGGTTGTGGTTCTGTATAATTCATAAATGATTTTAAGTTTAGATTTACAGTTAAAGTAGATTTTGTTGGTTGTTTATTAACTACTATATTAACTTGTGATCCTTCTTTTACAGTGGTTCCACTTTGTGGATTCATTGATAGAACTATACCATCTGTCTTAGATAGGTTTTCTTCGTAAGTTACATTTACTTTTAAGCCTTGTTTGCTGATTGAATCAACAGCTGCAGCTTCTGATGCTCCTATGATTCCTCCAGGAATTTCAACATCTTTAAATGCACTACCTTTACTTACTGTTATCTTAACTGGTGTTGAAGCTGTGATTTCTTCTCCTTCTTCAGGATCTACTGCTAAAATAATTCCAGCTTCTTTTTGCTCATCATTTATTTCTTCGATGTTATAAGTTACTTCTAACTCATCTAATTCTGTCTTAATTTCATCTATTTTCTTTCCAACAATCTTCTTTGGTAAAGTAACAATCTTTTGTCCTTTACTAATTGTCAAGCTAATTTCTTGATTTAGATTATATGGGAAGTTTTCAGCGTATGGAGATTGTTTTATTACATAATCTTTTTCTACTTCATCACTATATTCATATGCTGTTTTAATATTTGTAAATCCTGCTGCATTTAGTGCTTCAATAGCTTGTTTCTCTGTCATACGATTTGCTTCTTCGTGACTTGATACAAATGGCATTTCAACTTGTTTTGGTCTTCTTCCATTTACTATTTTAATTGTTGCAAACATTGCTATAATGAACAATAGAACTGCTACTACAAATATTAGTAAAGCTTTTGCCCAAACATGATCTTCTAAGAATTGTCTAAATCTTCCATATTCTGGTTCGTCTTGATCATCTGAAACTTTAGGTGCTTTTCTATCGTTATTCTTTTCCATTTCTATATCATATATAGTTGGAACTTTTTGTGTAGGTGAATCATCTGATCTAACTGCAAGTACAACAAAATCCTCATTTGGTTTTTTAAGAGCTAATGATAAATCTTTTAGCATTTCAGTTGCATTTTGATATCTCATTGCTGGATCTTTTTGCATTGCTTTTAGAATTATTCTACTTACACTGATTGGAATATCTTCATTATATGTTCTTGGGTCAACTGGTTCTTCTTGTACTTGTTTTAATGCTACTGAAACTGGTGTATCTGCATCAAAAGGTACTCTACCAGTTAACATCTCATACATAACTATACCTAGTGAGTAAATATCTGATTTTGCATCAGTATATCCTCCTCTAGCATGTTCTGGAGAGAAGTAATGAACAGATCCGATTGTTGTTCCAAAAGCAGTAATTGTTGAATTTGAAACTGCTTTAGCAATACCAAAGTCTGTTACTTTTGCTATTCCTTCTTCAGTAATTATTATGTTATGAGGTTTAATATCTCTATGAACTATATTATTTTTATGAGCTGTCTCTAATGCTGATGCAATTTGAATTGCAATATTTACTGACCATTTCCAAGATAGAATTCCATCTTCTGTTATTATTTCTTTTAATGTTTTACCTTGGATTAACTCCATAACTATATAATATAGATTGTCTTCATTGCATACATCATAGATTTGTACTATGTTTGGATGTGCTAGACTCGCAGCAGATTGTGCTTCAGAATTAAATTTCTTAATGAATTCACTGTCTGTAGTAAACTCATCTTTTAATATCTTTATTGCTACATATCTGTTTAGAACATGGCATTTAGCTTTGTATACTGTTGCCATACCACCATTTCCAATTTTCTCTAGTACTTCATACCTATTATTTAACATTTTTCCTATAAGATTCATAATTAACTCTCCTTAGTTTCATCCGAAATCTCAATATTGTCAATAATTATAACTGTAATATTATCTGCTCCGCCATTGTTGTTTGCACTATCAACAAGTGCTTTAGCAGGTTCGTTTGGATTATCTAATAATGTTTTATAGATATCATTATCTCTTAACATATTAGTTAGTCCATCAGAACACATTAGCAAAATATCATCTTTTAAAAACCCTTTGCAAAGAACATCTGGTTCTATTAAAGAATTGCTTCCTAATGCTTTCATTAACATATTTTTCTTAGGATGATTATAAGCTTCTTCTTTAGTAATCTGTCCATCTCTAACAAGGCTTTCAACATAACTATGGTCAGTAGTAAGTCTTCTCATGAAATTCTTTCTTATTCTATATACTCTACTGTCACCAACATGTCCTATAAAAACTTTGTTATTATATATCAAACACGCATCTACGGTTGTTCCCATATCATGAATTGTTGCATCTGATTGAGCTTTTTCGTAGATAATCATGTTAGCATATTCAATTGCTGCTTTCATAAGTTGCAGAATGGATTCTCTATCCTTTTTGGTACTTTCGAAATTATTAGTAATGAATTGCTTAATATTCTCTACTGCAAGCATACTTGCAATTTCACCACCTTTATATCCGCCCATACCATCGGCTAAAATATAAAGTTTTAATTCATCTTTTTCCAAATCTGATACGTAGTAATAATCTTGATTCATCTCTCTAACTTTGCCTATATCAGATTTTGCTATAATCCTCACTTACCTCACCTCTATTCTACTTTAAGTTTTGTTTTCTAAGTTGACCACAAGCAGCTGAAATATCAGATCCTAATTCTCTTCTTATTGTAGCTACTATTCCATGATCATTTAGGTAATCTCTAAATTTTATAATATTCTCGTTTGTACTTTTTGAGTATTTGCCATCTTCAATTTTATTAATTGGGATTAAATTAACATGGCATATCATTCCCTTTAAAAGTTTAACTAGATTTTTAGCATCTTCTAAGTTATCATTATTATCTTTTGCTAACGCATATTCAAATGATATTCTTTTGTTTGTTTTTTCAATATAATACTTACATGCTTTCATTAGTTCTTCAATTGGATAAGCCTTGTTTACTGGCATCATTGAACTTCTTGTTTCATTATTTGAAGCATGAAGTGATATAGATAAAGTACATTGCATTTTTCTATCAGCTAGTTCATATATTTTAGGAACTAAACCTGAAGTTGAAATACTTATATGTCTTGCACCTATATTTAATCCTTTTGGGTTATTGATGATTTCAATAGCTTTCATAACGTTATCAAAGTTATCTAGGGGTTCACCAACGCCCATAAATACTATATTTGAAATTTTAACTCCAGCTTCTTTTTCTATAGCTAAAAGTTGTTCAATTATTTGTCCTGGTTCTAGATTACCATCGAATGGAATTCCTGTTGAAGCACAGAATTTGCATCCCATTTTACAACCAAATTGGCTTGTAACGCAAATTGTATATCCATGATGATATTCCATAAGTACACTTTCGATTAGATTTTTATGCTCGTCTTGAACATTAAATAAGTATTTTCTGGTACCATCAACAGATACTAATTTCTTTTCTATAATAAACTCACCAAGAGTATAATTCTCATCTAATTTTTTTCTAAGATCTAAAGATAGATTTGTCATTTCGTCAAATGAAGATGCTTTATCTTGGTATAGCCATTTAAAAATTTGTTCTGCTCTAAATGGTTTTTCACCAATTGACTTAAGCTCTTCTTTTAAATCTTCAAGATCGTAATTTTTAATGTTTTTTTTCAAATACTTCCCCCAATTCTATAGATTTAACTATATCATAAATAGTTTTTATTTACAATATAATTTAAAAAAAGAAGAAAACTACTTTTTAAGTAGTTTTCTTACTGGTATTTCAATTAATAATTCTATATTTCTAAACAAATATAATATGTAAAAAATTATTGTTTGAATTATATTAATCTTGTTATATTTTTTATGATAATACATCTTGCTTTTAAACATTTGTCTCATTTTTCTAAAATAACTAAATGTCTTTCCAATTGTTTGTGATTCAAAATGAATAAACTTTTCAGAGTTTAAACTAATTGTTTTCATGTTTTCTTTCTCTAATAGTTTTGCTAGTATATCTTCTTCATAGAATAAGAATACATTTTCATCAAGAAGGCCTATTTTATGAAGAATATTTGCTTTAATAATAAAGAATGCTCCTGATATTGCTTCGACCTCTAATTTTTCATTCTCGTAATCTTTTTCTAGATATTCTCCGCCTCTTAATGCTTTATAAAATATTAGTTCTAATAATCTAGTTGCATGTACACAATCTAGTAAGAATGTTCTTTTTTTCCAAGCACTTCTTCTTATTGGTTTTCCATCTTTGTTAAACATTCTTGGTGCACATACTGCTACATCATCATTTTCTTCTAATACTTTAATAGTATTTCTTATTGCCTCTTCAGTAACCATTATATCTGGATTAGATATTATGTAATAATCATATGGTTCGTCTTCCTTTTTTAAGAAGTTAATACCATAATTATTTCCATAATCATATCCACCATTTTGCTCAGCTTGAATTACTTTAACTTTTCCGTTTTTAATTCTGCTTAACTTTTCCATAGTATCTTCTCTTGTAGATTTGTTATCTACAACTACTATTCTATCGATGATACTATAATCTTTAATGGTTTCAACATATTTAATTGTATCTTCATAATCATTATAATTTACAATTATTGCTGCAACTTTCATTAGTTACTCCTATTCTTAGTGAGTTTTCTTTAATACAACTCCAGCTTCATTTTCAAATACTACTGTGTAGTCATCTGTATCTTCATACTTGTCTGCAGTAAATAGTACAAAGAATTCTTTTTCATCATCTTTTAAGAACTCATCTACTGTTGTTTCTACTTTAGCAACTTGAAGATCATCTATTTTTTGTCCACCTGACTCTATTCCAGAAAGTACATATAGCCAAGCTTTATGTGTTGGATTCATACCACCAACTAATATATTTTTTAAGTTAATTCCTTCTATATCTTTTAAGCTTTCTCCCATCTTTACACGGTTAGCATCTACTATACATGATACATTAATATTAGCTTCAGCTTCTATATTAGTATCATAGTAAATACCTGCTAATTTTTTCATCTTGTAGTCATTAATCATCATTGGAGATTTAGCTTGTAGTCTTGGTTCTACTCTATAAAGAGTTCCGCATATAATTAAGCAAAATACTACTAAGTATCCTGTAAGCATTGCTTTTAGATCTTTACTATTATCACTATCTGTATATACACTAACAGCTATAGCTACAAATAATATATAGATAATAAAGTATATTTTATAATAGTAATATGCTGAAACAAATCCTATTACTACTCCAACAAGTTCTAATAGTGTTTGGAATAGTATTATTAAGAATGCTACTGTTTCCATATTTGCTTTTTTCTTCTTAATTGTCTTTGCTATGAAGAATATAGCAAGTGGTATATAGAATACAAAATCAACAAATAATTGTGTATATGTTTGTCCTACAAATCCTATTGCATCAGTTAATCTATTTTGATCTGAATCTGTAAATGTAGGAATTACTAAATAACAAATAGAAAGAATTGTTACTAGTAATAGTACTGAAGTTAAAGCTATTGTATTCTTATGTAATATTTTAAAATATTTCTTTTCATTTAACTTTCTTGAATCTACTATAAATACATAAATACAAATAAATGCATACATGCATGGTACAAATAAACAGTATGAGAATATTAAACCAATACATGCTATTACAATTAATTTATCAACTACTAAAGTACTTACTACTCCCTCTTCATAAACTCTTGCTAAATAGAATATCATACTTGCAAATGCAATTGATACACTTAAATAGCTAAAGCCATATAGCAAGCTTGTATATGTATATGCAAATGAGTACAAAAGAATGAATACTGTTGCTATAACAAAGTCTTTCTTATTCTTTAACTTATCAGATATTAGCATGTAAAATGCTAAGTTATTTACTGTAAACATCATAACTTCAAATATTTTAAATATCTTAAAGTCATGCATACTTGGAACTAATT
>JAEEGL010580960.1_pt1 | contig 14223 bp, 12 predicted proteins | sample 9134231 | NCBI WGS metagenome assembly JAEEGL01 (sample SAMN16246548, study PRJNA631951) | gut metagenome | biome: gut microbiome; feature: rumen; material: fiber-attached | host: Bos | place: Iran: Karaj | collected 2018-10 | reverse complement strand
GAAGCCATCCGCTTGTAGAACCGCCAGCTCATCTGCGCGGCGCGGACATGGTTCTGTTCCTTGCTGCCCGCCTCGCAGGCGTCGACGGCTTCCTGCCACAACGCATCGATCCGCGCAAGGTCCTCGTCGGAGATCAGGTCGCGGTAGAGGTCGGCGCAGTTGATGATGAGGTTGAAGTGACGGCCGTCTTCGGCCACCGTCCGGTGCATCCAGTCGAAGTATTCCCGCACCTTCGGCGCGCCGGCGCCGTAGTAGGCGCCCATGAAAGCGTCGATCAGTGCATCGGTGTCCAGGGACGGGTTCCAGAGCAGTTTCGCGAGCACGTAGGCGCGCAGTTCGCCGAACTCGCCGCTGACACCGCCCTGGTACATGCCCTGCTCGAACACGCCCTTGACGCCGTTGTCCTTGAAGAAGTTGATGTTGTCCTTCAGGGTATAGAAGTTCGGGAAGGGGCACAGGTACTGGGCGAAATTGGTGGTGTAGTCCCACACGTAGATGCGGTCGCAGATCCGGTGCCAGTTCTCGATGTTCTGCCTGGCGACGGCGTTGTTGGGGCATTCGGCGATCGGATGGCCGTTGCAGCCGCCCGTGCAGTAGCGGACGATCACGTTGTCGCGCGGGACCGTCTTGGAAGGCGGCGTGACCGAGTACTGGTAGGCCAGCAGGTCGACGGCGACCTCCGGGTGATCCACTTTCAGCGAATCGGCGATCCGGTTCACGAAGCGGAGCATCGGGCCCATCGGCGCGCCTTCCTCGTCGATGATGGCCTTGCAGGAAGGGCAGGTGCAGTAGCTCTCGATGACGAAGGAGTCATTCTGCGAGACGGATACGATCCGGGCGTCCGGATTCTCGTCCAGCCACCCGCGCACCTTCTTCAGGGCGATCTGGAAAACATCCTCGTTGGTCATGCATAGCTGGCTGTACAGATAGCGGCCGGTCCGTTTTCCGTCGATCTCGGAGAAATACTCCGGATGGGCGTCGAAGTACTCTTCCTGCGAAATCAGGGAAACGAAGGAATGGACGAACCGCGGCCCGGCGTAGAAGACGCCGCCGCCGTACTCCTTCGGCAGCTGCCCGGCCAAGTTGCCGTTGCGGTGCAGTTTCGTGCTGATCTCCTTGTCCCAGACGGCGGACCAGTAGACGTCGCGGTATTCGAAGACCGGCTTCTCCACGCGGTCGCGCCGGGGCATCCGGAGCGAAGGGTCGGAGGGAACGGTCTCCGTGTCGGACGCATAGAACTCGCAGCCCATGTCGCGGATGAACTCGTAGGCACCGTAGAGCGTGCCCCGCCCGTCGTTCGCGCCCGAGCCGGTCACGAACGCGCGGGGGCCGTCCCAGAGGATGGCGAAGCCTTCCCCGCCCAGCGTGTCGCGGCAGGCGGCCACGCGCGGGATGTCGCGCGAAGTGCGGCCGACGACGATTTCACGGGCGGACGCTGGAGCTTCCCCGTCCGTCACCACGGCCGGCGTGCCTCCGGTGATCCGGCCGATGTACTTGGCCAGTTCGGAGGCGGCCGTCACCTCGGCGGGGGCGGCGTCGGCGGAAAGGACGACCTGGTAGCGGCAAGCGCCGTCGCGGGCGATCCGGGCCTGGCGGCTGCAGCCCGGGAGCACGGCCAGACATACGGCCGCGATAAGAAGGGACCTTGTTTTCAGCATGACTGATGATTTTTGGGATGAGTCTTCACAAGGGATAAATATACTCATTTTTCTTCAGGTTCGACGAATTTTCCGTATATTAGGGACGATAATGACTAAACCATGGCTAAGATCTATGTAGCAAGCAGCTGGAGGAACGCCTGCCAGCCCGATGTCGTCCGGCGCCTGCGCGAGGCCGGACACGAGGTGTACGACTTCCGGAACCCGCCCCACGGCCGCGGCGGCTTCCACTGGGCCGACATCGACCCTGCCTGGGAAGGCTGGAGCGTGGAAGAGTACATCCGCGGACTCGACCATCCGCACGCCCGGGAGGGATTCCGCAGCGACTACGAGGCCATGCTGTGGGCCGACGTCTGCGTGCTGGTCCTTCCCTGCGGCCGGTCCGCCCACGCCGAAGCAGGATGGATGCAGGGCGCCGGGAAACCCACCTATGTCTACATCCCCGAAAAGCAGGAGCCGGAGCTCATGTATCGGCTGTTCACCGCCGTCTCGGGCGACCTGGACGGGATCCTCCGCGCCCTCGCCTAGTCCTCGACCAGGCGCCAGCCCTTCGGAAGGCGGATTTTCCAATCGAACTGTCCGTCTTCACAGGTCCATTCCAGGCGGATTTCCCCTTCCGTGACAGGCAGCACGGCGGCGCAGTGCGTCAGCCCCACGTCCCGCAGGCGGAGCGTAACCGTCTTCGCGACGCGGTCCACCTTGTACAGGCCGGCCACGTCACGGTAGATGACGTGGGCCAGGTGGGAGGCGAAACCGTGGTTGCAGCTGGAGTTCGACGACATGTGCTCCCATAACGTCCCGGTCAGTTCCGCCATCGGAAGGAAATAGTCGATGGTCTCTTCCAGCAGCTGGCGCGGCTCGCCCGCACGGGACAGGAGTTCCAGACGCAGGTAGTTGCCGACGAAGGCGTTGGCGAACGGTACGTCGGGGTACGGGTTGACGTCCTTGCGCTTCGGACCGAATTCGGTCGCCAGGCGGTTCCATAGCTCGGGATACGTTTCCGGCGTCGCCGTCTCGAAGAAGAAGGCGTAGTACTGGCACACCTCGGTGTGGTTGTCCGTACGGCAGAGGCTGCCGTCGGCCTGGCGCACAGCATTGTCGCAGAAGAAACGGCCGTCGTAGGACTGCTCCCGGATGGTCCGGCGCACGGCTTCTGCCCGTTCCTGCAGGGAAGCATCCCCGTACATCCGTCCCACGGCATCCAGCATCGCCCCATAGAGCATGTTCGTGGGATAGTTCACGTCCTGGACGAAATCGTTGGCGGCAGACCACTCGATGAACACCCACTTGTCGAGTTTCTCGAGCAGGCCGTCTTCATTCAGGTACTTGTCGAAGAAGCGGACCAGGCCGTACATCCGGTCACGTGCCCGGTCGACAAAGTCCCGGTCGCCGCTGCGGGCGAGATATTCCTCCAATTCAATGGCATACCACATGGCCCAGTTGGGGATGTAGTTGTAGTCCCAATGGTCGGAAGGATAGCACATCGGCAGCATGCCCTCCGGCACCCAGGGGAGTTTTTCCGGAAGGATGAAATTCTCAAGGAAGTTCTTCTCCAGCAACGTGTTGCCGGAAAGGTCACAGGTCACCCTCGAAGAGAAGAAGCTGTCGCATAGCCAACCGGCCCGCTCGCGGGAAGGCGTATCCATGAACACGTCCAGCGAACTCTGGCGGATGGTCTCTCGCGCCGCCTCGAAGATACGCTCGAGGTCGGGGTTGCTGCAGGAGAACGAACCGCCGTGCACATCGGCGTTGCAGTAGTCGCGCATATAGACCCGCTCCACCGTCGCATCGCCTTCGACCGCCATCTGGGCGAACTGCATCGTATAAGGTTCGAAGCTCTCGACGGTATAATGGCCGGGCTCGAACTCGAAGACGATATAACCCCGGAAGGCCATCCGGTGCTTGACCACGCCGCCGGTCAGCAGCTCGTCGAAATCGACCGTCAGCCGCGTCTTCTCCCGGACGTCCACCTCCAGTCCGAGGAATCCGCTGCAGTCTTTCCCGAAGGAGAAGATCGTCGCCGTGTCGGACGGCACCTTCGACGCTTCGCGCAAGGTATAGTCCGGATAGGGCACACGCCTGGCTATCAGCGTCTTGTCATCCTGCCGGGAGAGTTCCACCTCCTTTCCGGAGGCAAAAGCTGGATCCGTCTCCCAGACGTCGTCGCCCGGTGAGCGCATCCAGTATTCCATCTGCGGACGCTGGAAGCTGAACTTCGGCACATCGGCTTTCCGGAGCCCCAGGTCATAGGCTTTGAAGTCACGGCCGGTCCAGGCGACAGGCTTGCCGCCGACCCGGACTTCCGCCTGCAGGAAAGAAGGCTGGGAGATCAGGTAGAAGGACGGCTCGTTGTAGCCGGCCACCTCGACGCTGACCACGTTGTCGCCCCGGTGCAGGTACGAGGACAGGTCGTAACAGTCGACACGGTAGAATCCATGGGCGGCGACACAGGGGCCGTGCGCGACGAAGACGCCATTTACCTTCAGGCGGTAATCCGTCGAAGCGGCGATCCGGATGTCCGCCTTCCGCCCGCCCCGGACGACCTCGCGGAACGAAAGGGTCAGGTTTTTCTCCTGCTCCCGGCCGGACGCCCAGACAGGGACGGCATGCTGGAAAGAATCGACGGACTGCAGGTCCTCCGCGACGGAGGTGCAGGCGGGGCACGCCAGCACGGCGAGCACTCCAATAAGGATGGAATGGATTTTCATTTCGATGCGGTTGTTTATCGCAAAGATAATCAATCGGTCAAAAAGCGCAAAGGCCTATTTTGCCAATCCGGAGAAAATCAGTATCTTTGTCAGGTTTTCGCGAAAGGAAAACCCGAACTAAAAATACTGACTTATGCGTTTGAAAATCGTCGTTCTGGCCAAGCAAGTGCCGGACACCCGCAATGTGGGCAAGGATGCGATGACCGCGGAAGGTACCGTGAACCGCGCCGCCCTGCCCGCCATTTTCAACCCGGATGACCTGGCCGCTCTGGAACAGGCGCTCCGACTCAAGGAACAGAATCCCGGCTCGACGGTCGGCGTGCTCACGATGGGGCCGCCCCGTGCCGGAGAAATCATACGCCAGGGCCTCTACCGGGGCGCTGACACCGGCTGGCTGCTGACCGACCGGCTCTTCGCCGGCGCCGACACCCTCGCCACTTCCTACGCCCTCGCCACCGCCATCCGCAAGATCGGCGGCGTCGACCTCGTCATCGGCGGCCGCCAGGCCATCGACGGCGACACCGCGCAGGTGGGACCGCAGGTCGCCCAGAAACTCGGGCTGAACCAGGTCACCTACGTCGAAGAGATCCTCGGCGTCGAAGACGGCGTCGCCACGGTGCGCCGGCTCATCGACGGCGGCGTGGAGACGGTCCAGGTCCCCCTCCCGGCCGTGCTGACGGTCAACGGGAGCGCGGCGCCCTGCCGGCCGCAGAACGCCCGCCTCGTCATGAAGTACAAATATGCCACCTGCCCGATGGAACGCGCCGCGGACGACCCGCGGGCGGCGCTCTATGAAGAACGCCCCTACCTCACCCTCAACCAGTGGAGCGTGGCCGACGTGGACGGCGATCCGTCCCAGTGCGGTCTCGCCGGTTCGCCGACGAAGGTGAAGAACGTGGTGAACATCGTCTTCCAGGCCAAGGAGAGCAAGACCCTCTCCGCCAGCGACGCCGACGTCGAAGGCCTCGTACAGGAATTGTTGAACGAAAAGATTATCGGTTAAGCGTATGGACAACGTATTCGTATATTGCGAGATCGAAGGCACCCTCGTGGCCGAAGTCTCCCAGGAACTGCTCACCAAGGGCCGCAAGCTGGCCACGGAACTGGGCGTCGAACTCCACGCGGTGGTCGCCGGCACGCAGATCCGGGGCAAGGTCGAAGACCAGATCCTCCCCTACGGCGTGGACAAACTGTTCGTCTTCGACGGACCGGGCCTGTTCCCGTACACCTCCGCACCGCACACCGACATCCTCGTGAACCTCTTCAAGGAGGGGAAACCGCAGAGCTGCCTGATGGGCGCGACCGTGATCGGCCGCGACCTCGGCCCTCGCTTCTCCTCGTCGCTCACCAGCGGCCTCACCGCCGATTGCACCCAGCTCGAGATCGGTTCCTACACCGACGCGCGCACCAAGGTGACCTACGACAACCTGCTCTACCAGATCCGTCCGGCGTTCGGCGGCAACATCGTCGCTACCATCGTCAATCCGGAGCACCGTCCGCAGATGGCGACGGTCCGTTCCGGCGTCATGCAGAAGGCGCTCTACGACGGCAAGGCGCGGGGCGAGGTCGTCTATCCCGATGTGGACAAGTACGTCTCCGCGGAGGCTTACGTGGTGAAGGTGCTCGACCACCATGTCGAGGCGGCGAAGCACAACCTGAAAGGCGCTTCGATCGTCGTTTCCGGCGGTTACGGCATGGGTTCCAAGGAAGGGTTCGACATGCTCTTCGACCTGGCGAAGGTGCTGCACGCCGAAGTCGGCGCCAGCCGCGCCGCCGTGGATGCGGGCTTCTGCGACCACGACCGGCAGATCGGCCAGACGGGCGTGACCGTCCATCCGAAGGTCTACATCGCCTGCGGCATTTCGGGTCAGATCCAGCACATCGCCGGCATGCAGGACAGCGGGATCATCATCAGCATCAACTCCGACCCGGACGCGCCGATCAACAAGATCGCGGACTACGTCATCGTGGGCACCGTGGAGGAAGTGATTCCGAAACTCATCAAGTATTACAAGCAGAACAGCAAATAACCGGAGGAACCAGCTATGGCAAATTACTATACCGACCGTCCTGAAATCGCCTTCTACCTGAACCATCCCCTGATGCGCCGCATCGTGGAGCTCAAGGAGCGCGGTTTCGCCGACAAGGACAAATACGCGGACGCCCCCCTCGACCATGAGGATGCCATCGAGAACTACAAGCGGCTCCTCGAGATCGTCGGCGATGTGGCCGCCAACATCATCGAACCCAATTCCGAGGCCGTCGACCTGGAAGGACCGCACCTGGAGAACGGGCGCATGATCTACGCTTCCAAGACGTTCGAGAACCTGGACGCCGCCACGAAGGCGGGCCTGTGGGGCCTGACGATGCCGCGCCGCTACGGCGGGCTCAACGCGCCCGAACTGGTGTTCAGCATGGCGAGCGAGATCATCTCCGCCGCCGACGCCAGCTTCCAGAACATCTGGAGCCTGCAGAGCTGCTGCGAGACCCTCTACGAATTCGGCAACGAGGACCAGCGCCAGCGCTTCATCCCGCGCATCTGCCAGGGCGAGACGATGTCGATGGACCTGACCGAGCCGGACGCCGGCTCCGACCTGCAGCGCGTGATGCTGAAGGCCACCTGGAGCGAGGAGGAGGGCTGCTGGCTGCTCAACGGCGTGAAGCGGTTCATCACCAACGGCGACTCCGACATCCACCTGGTGCTCGCCCGTTCCGAGGAAGGGACGACGGACGGCCGCGGCCTGTCGATGTTCATCTACGACAAGCGGCAGGGCGGCGTCAACGTCCGGCACATCGAGCACAAGCTCGGCATCCACGGCTCGCCGACCTGCGAGCTGACCTACAAGAACGCGAAGGCCGAACTCTGCGGCGACCGCCGCCTGGGCCTCATCAAATACGTGATGGCGCTGATGAACGGCGCCCGTCTGGGCATCGCCGCACAGAGCGTCGGCGTCTGCCAGGAAGCCCTCGTCGAGGCCACGAAGTACGCGGCCGAGCGGGCGCAGTTCGGTCAGACGATCAACCACTTCCCGGGCGTGTACGACATGCTGAGCCGGATGAAGGCCAAACTCGACGCGGGCCGCGCCATGCTCTATCACACCGCCGCCCACGTGGACATCTACAAGGCCCTGGAGGACATCCAGCGCGAGCGTCCGCTGACGCCGGAGGAGCGCGCCGAGATGAAGAAGTTCTCCCGCCTGGCCGACGCGTTCACGCCGCTGGCCAAGGGTACGAATTCCGAATTCGCCAACCAGAACGCCTACGACAGCGTGTCGGTGCACGGCGGCTCGGGCTTCATCATGGAGTACAAGAGCCAGCGTCTCATGCGCGATGCGCGCATCTTCTCCATCTATGAGGGAACGACGCAGCTGCAGGTGGTGGCGGCCATCCGCTACATCACCAACGGGACGTATCTGAACATCATCCGCGAGATGCTCGCCGAGCCGGTCGCTCCCCAGCTGGAGGGCCTCCGCGCACGGGTCGCCGCCATGGCCGACCTCTACGAGAAGAGTGTGCAGACCGTCAAGGAGGCCGCTTCGCAGGAGGTCCAGGACTTCCTGGCCCGCCGCCTGTACGACATGACGGCGGACATCATCCTGTCGCTGCTCCTGCTGCGTGACGCGACCGTGGCGCCCGACCTGTTCGAGCGCAGCGCGAACGTCTATGTCCGCATGGCCGAGGAGGATGTCGCCGGGAAGAGCGCCTATGTCGCCTCCCTGCGGGAAGAGGATCTCGCTTCCTTCCGCGCCGTCCGCGAGGACGAATAAGTCGACGACCGTCAGATTGACACGAGGGTGTATTCCACGGATTTCCCAAGGAATACACCTTCTTTGCGCTTTTCCTGCTTATCGGGCTGCTCTTTCCGACGGACCGGACGGTCAGTTTGCATTACTTTTTTTCCTGGCCTTGTTAACATTTCCTTGCTATCTTCGTCTTAAGGGAAAATGTGAAATCGTATGAACAGTCTCTGGAAAACATTGCTCATCGCGCTGCTGCTCCTGGTGCCGGCGACCGGCCGGGGGGCGGAAACGGCCAAGCGGACGCCGCAGGGGCGCATCGTCTCCCTTGTTTCGGAATACCGGTCGTGCGAAGGCTTCGAGGTGATCCGGTTCGGAGGGCTGGCGCTCACGGCGCTCCGGCAGGCCGTCCGTCTGTCGGATGACTTCGACCGGGAGGACACCCGGCTGGCACTGGCGCTGACGAAAGGCATCCGGAAGATGGTCGTGGTCGACTACGGCGACGCGCAGGATGACGCCCGCCGCCGGTTCACCCGGCGTCTCGACAAGTTGCTCGACGGTTCGGACCTGCTGATGGAAGCCCGCGACGGGGGCGACAGCGTCCGCATCTTCGGCGTGACGGACGGAGACGGCAGCGTCCTGCGGGATGTGGTCGTCCACGCCCCCGGCAGTTCCACGCTGATCTGCCTCTTCGGCAGCCTGCCCATGGAGACCCTCGCAAAGCTGACCGGCGATGGAAAATGACGTTTTCTGCACCCGCTTCCTCCCCTTGTCGGACGGACTGTACCGGCTGGCCTTCCACCTGCTGGAATCGGAGGCCGAGGCGGAAGACGTGGTGCAGGACGTGTTCCTGAAGCTGTGGCGGAGCCGGGATGCGCTGGACGGGATCCGGAGTCCGAAGGCGTACGCGCTGACCCTGGTGCGGAACGCCGCGCTGGACCGCCTCCGGCAACGGCCCCGGCTCCGGCCGCTGGAAATCCTTCCCGAAACGGAATCCGGGGCAGCCGCGCCCGACGGCCGGCTGGACGACCGCGAACGGCTCGCCCGCCTCAAGGAAGCGCTGCACTCCCTGCCGCGGCAGCAGCGCGAAGTGGTGATCCTCCGCACGCTGCAGGGCTTGCCCTACGAAGAGATCTCACAGCGGACCGGCATGCACCCGCAGAGCCTCCGCGTCCTGCTCTCCCGCGCACGTAAAACATTGAAAATAAAAACGGAATGAATACGATAGAAGAAAAGATCCAAGCGATCCAGAATCTGGACGACGCGGCCCTTGAGCGGCTGGCGGACGATGCCGGCATCGCCGTCCCGACGGGTCTTGGAGACCGCATCCGGGAAAACCTGGCGGCGGCCGCCCTGGCGGAAACCGCCGCTGCGGAGAAATCCGTCTCTCCCCGGCGCCGGATGTTCCGGCGGATGGCAGCGATATCCCTCTCCGCGGCCGCCGTCCTTTCCGGCCTGTTCCTGCTGCTGCATCGTCCGGGCGAACCGAAAGACACGTTCGACGACCCTGCCCTGGCCTATGCATCCCTCCAGCAGACATTCGAATACATCTCCGAGAAAGTCCGCTTCGGCACCGGCATGGCGGAGGAAGCGCTTCCGCTCGGAGAAAGACCATTGGAAATCCTGAAAAACATCAACGAAAAATGAAACGTATCTCCCTCTTCCTGCTTTTCCTGCTCGCCTCGCTCGCCGCTTTTGCGCAGAGCGGCCGGGCCATCTACAACCGCTACTCCGACGCGGAAGGCGTCAGCGCGGTGTACATCTCTCCGGCGATGTTCCGCCTCATCGGCAGGATCCCCGAACTGAACGTCGGGGACGACAAGGTCGACCTGACGCCTGTCATCCGCTCGCTGTCAGGACTTTACATCATTTCCGGTCCGGCGGATGCCATCGGTGAGGAAATACACCGCGACGTTCTGAAAATGGCGAAATCCGGCAACTATGAGCTGCTGATGGAGGCGAAGGACGACGGGCAGACAATGAAAATGTATTCCGCCGGCACGGAGCAGACGGTGAAGGGGTTCCTGCTGTCCGCCCTGGACGGGGACGAGTGCACGTTCATCTGTCTGGACGGCGAGATGCCGCGCAAGGAGTTCGAGGCGCTGATCGCCACCATCGCGAAGGACGGGAAACAGGACGGCGAATAACGCCATCTCCGGGCCCTTCAGGCGCCCCGGCCTCCTTTGAATGACCAGCTTGCGCTTCGCGCATCCCTATCCGGGCGAATGGTCATTCAAAGGAGGCCGGGGCGGCCAAGCATCATCCGGCAGCATCCGTATTGCAAAACTGCGTTTTTCTTCCTACCTTAGTGAATCTTCTCTCAAAGAGAAGGATACTGAATTTATCAACTAATTCAATATGAGAAAATTACACCTTGCAATGCTGGCCGTGGCCGTCCTCCTGGGCGGTACTGCCTCCGCCCGGGAATGGGCGCCGGCCGGGAACCGGATCATGACCCCCTGGGCGGAAGAAGTCTCCCCGTCGAACGCTCATCCCGAGTATCCCCGCCCGCAGATGGTCCGCGGACAGTGGCAGAGCCTGAACGGGCTGTGGAACTATGCCATCACGCCGAAGAATGCAGCGCAGCCGGCCGCCTTCGACGGACAGATCCTCGTTCCCTTCGCCGTCGAGAGCGCCCTCTCCGGCGTCGGCCGCGCCGTCACGAAGAACGACGCCCTCTGGTACCAGACGTCCTTCAAGGTCCCTTCCGCATGGAAGGGAAAACGGCTGCAGCTCAACTTCGAAGCCGTCGACTGGAAGGCCGAGGTCTACATCAACGGACTGCAGGTCGGAACCCACACCGGCGGCTACACCCACTTCGCCTTCGACGTGACGCCGTACCTGAAGGGCGGTGACAACACGCTCACGCTCAAGGTGACCGACGCGACCGACAACGACTTCCAGCCCCGCGGCAAGCAGGTGATGCACCCCAACGGCATCTGGTACACCGCCGTTTCCGGCATCTGGCAGAGCGTCTGGATGGAGCCCGTGGACAAGGCCCACGTCGTGGACTGGAACGCGGTTTCCGACCTCGCCTCGGGCAGCGTCGAGGTATCCGTCTGCACGGACGGGACGCAGGAGGGCGACATCGTGGAAGTCAGCCTGCTGGAAGGCGCCGTCGGCTATGATCCGGAAGGAAAGCCCGGCAAGGCCCTCGTGACCGGCCGCACCGTCCCCGGCGGGAAGGTGACCCTCCCGGTGGCGGAGCCCCGTCTCTGGAGCCCCGACGATCCGTATCTCTACGGCCTGCAGGTGAAGGTCCTGCGCAAGGGAAAGGTGCTGGACGAGATCCAGGCCTACACGGCCATGCGTGAGATCTCCATCCTCCACCAGAACGCCCACCGCCACGTGATGGCCCTCAACGGCAAGCCGCTCTTCCATTTCGGACCGCTCGACCAGGGCTGGTGGCCGGACGGACTGTACACCGCGCCCACCGACGAGGCCCTCTGCTTCGACGTGCAGAAGACCAAGGACTTCGGTTTCAACATGATCCGCAAGCACATCAAGGTCGAACCTTCCCGCTGGTTCTACCACTGCGACCGGATCGGCATCCTCGTCTGGCAGGACATGCCGTCCTTCGGCGTCAGCGCCGTATGGGACATGTGGGGCTACGACAAAGCCAAGGACTTCCCCGCCACCGCGCAGGCCAAGGCGAACTACTACAAGGAATGGAGCGAGATCATCGCCCAGGTGAAGAAGTTCCCGTGCGTGGTCGTATGGGTGCCTTTTAACGAGGCCTGGAGCCAGTTCGACACGGAAGAGGTGATCGCCTTCACCCGCGCGCAGGATCCCACGCGCCTGATCAACCAGTCCTCCGGCGGCAACTGGGTCAAGGGCTGCGGCGACATCATGGACAACCACCACTATCCGAACCCGATCATCCGCGTCTGGGACTGGGACATGGTCAACGTGCTGGGTGAGTACGGCGGCATCGGCCTCCCGCTGGAAGGCCACCTCTGGCAGCCCGACAAGAACTGGGGCTATGTCCAGTACAAGAACGGCGACGAGGTGCTCGCCGAGTACGAGAACTTCGCCAAGCAGCTGCTCCCGCTCGTGCGCGAGGGCCTCAGCGGCGCCGTCTACACGCAGACCACCGACGTCGAGATCGAGGTGAACGGCCTGATGACCTACGACCGCAAGGTGATCAAAATGAACGAGGAACGCCTCCGCAAGGCGAACCAGGAAGTCATCGCCACCCTGAAATAACCTTCCGATGAAGCGTCTCCTCTTGCTGCTGATCCTTCTGGGCGCCTGCCTGTGCGCGGGCGCCCGGGAGAAGGCGGCGGCCGTCATCGAAGCATATGACGCGGCCTTCACGCTGCAGGGCGCCGCGACGGGGACGCTCCACGTCCGGTACACGGTCACCGTCCAGGACAAGGCGGGGCTCCGCGAAGCAGCCGTGTACATCTACACCGACACGTTCACGAGCCTGGGCGCCTTCAGCGGGGAAATCGTTTCCGCGACCGGAGAAAAGACGAGAATCACGCGCAAGGACCTGACAAGCGTCGCCTATTCGTCCGGCCTGGTCGACGACGGGTTCCTGAACGCCTATGCTCCCTCGCAAGCCACGCGCCTGCCCTTTACCGTCACCTACGACTATACCCTCCAGTACAAGAAGGGGGTCATCAGCTTCCCGGCATTCGCCCCGCTGGACGGAGCCGGCGTCGAGCTGAAACACGCCACCTGCAGCATTGAGGTGCCGGAAGGGACGCAGATCATCCGGTACGCCGCCCACGTGAAGGCGCTGGATCCCGTGACGGAAAAGAAGCGGACCGTCTACCGGTGGGAAACCGGGCCCGTCGGTCCGTTCGCCGACGAAGAGATGGCCCCGCCCGCACTCGAACGGATCCCGCTCGTGCTGGCCGCCCCCGTGGAGTTTTCCTATGCAGGGACGAAGGGGACGCAGTCCGGATGGAAGGAATACGGCGCCTGGCTCCATTCCCTGCAGGAAGGGGCGGACACCCTGCCGGACGACCTGACGGCGCGGCTGCTGGAGATGACCCGGGACTGCAAGACTCCCCTGGAGAAACTGAAAGTCCTGTACGGCTTCCTCCGGGAGCATACCCGGTATGTGAGCATCCAGCTCGGGATCGGCGGTCTCAAGCCTGCGCCGGCGGAAGAAGTGGCGCGGACGGGATACGGCGACTGCAAAGCCTTGTCCAACTATCTGAAAGCCATGCTGAAAGCCGTCGGCGTCCCCTCGGAGTACTACATCATCCACACCGACCGGGAAGACCTGCTTCCGGGGTTCACGACCGTCGGCCAGATGAACCACGCCATGCTGGCCGTTCCCCTTCCCGAGCAGCATGACACCGTCTTCGTCGAATGCACGAACCCGCTGGAGCCGCTGGGATACCGGCATCGGCACGCCGCCGGACACGAAGCCGTCCTGATCGGTCCGGACGGAGGGAAGCTGTTCCGCATCGGAAGCTACCCCGACTCGCTCCGGCGCCGCGTGCAGGAGACGGAAGTCAGCCTTTCCGAAAACGGGGAGGCTTCCGTCCAGATCCGCCGCCATCTTTACCTCGATTATATCGAGCCCTACCTGGACTTTTCCACCTGGAAGGAGGAAGACCGGAGCCGCATCCTGACCGGCGGCATGAAGTTCCAGGCGGAGCGGCTGCGGGTCGAATCCGTCACCGACAATTTCGACACCTACGCAGGCCAGGGCACCGCATTCTGCCCCGAGATGACATTCGGCTACCGTTTCTTCACCCGCAGCTATGCGACCACCGGAAGCGGACGCATCTTCGTCCCGCTCAACCCGGTCAGCAAGGGGCTGTCCTGGCAAAAGGCAACGCGCGAAGAAGCGTTCGTCGCCACGAAGGGATACGTTACGGAAGACCGGATCCTCGTCCATATCCCGGCCGGATACACGGTCGAAAGCCTGCCCGAGCCCGTTCTGCTGGACTCGGAATGGGGCGTCTTCCGTTCCGAGGCCGTCCCGGAAGGCAACGCCGTCCGCATCGTGCAGCGATTCGAAGCCAAGCCCTTCCAATGCGAGAATTCCCGATATGAAGCATACCGGGAATTCGCACGGAAAGTCGGAAAGCAATATGATGCCCAACTCATCCTGAAACGCGTCACTGACGTTTCAGGACAATGACGGTATCATAGAGT